>ULIT01000519.1_pt1 | contig 23329 bp, 13 predicted proteins | sample 1950521 | NCBI WGS metagenome assembly ULIT01 (sample SAMEA4835454, study PRJEB28245) | human gut metagenome | biome: gut microbiome; material: fecal sample | place: Denmark | collected 2008
GGAAGTTTGCGGAAAGCTTTCCGCAGAGTTCGCGGGGCGGCCTTGTGCATTTTTAATATTCCCCGAGACCCGATGTATCGGATAAATCCCTATCTTTGGACAAGATAGGATGCGGTTCGGCATAAAAAATCAAGCAAGCTTGTTTTTTATACTCTTACCTTTCACTATCTTTGTGGCGTTTTTATTGAGAATTAGGAATAAAATTAATCAATATTTTACGAAAATGGCACAAGAAGACGTTTTTAAGAAACTTGTATCACATTGCAAGGAGTATGGTTTTGTGTTCCCCAGCAGCGAAATCTACGACGGACTGGGAGCCGTATACGACTACGGACAGAACGGTGTGGAACTGAAGAACAACATCAAGCAATACTGGTGGCAGAGCATGGTGCTGCTCCACGAGAACATCGTGGGCATCGACTCGGCCATCTTCATGCACCCCACGATCTGGAAAGCCAGCGGACACGTGGACGCATTCAACGATCCCCTCATCGATAACCGCGATTCGAAGAAGCGCTACCGCGCCGACGTGCTCATCGAAGACCAGATAGCCAAGTACGACGAAAAGATAAACAAGGAAGTGGCCAAGGCTGCCAAGAAGTTTGGCGACGCCTTCGACGAGGCCCAGTTCCGCTCGACCAACGCCCGTGTGCTGGAGCACCAGCAGAAGCGTGATGCCCTGCATGAACGTTATGCCAAGGCCATGAACGCCGGACCGGACCTGAACGAGCTGCGCCAGATCATCCTCGACGAAGAAATCGTCTGCCCCATCAGCGGTACGAAGAACTGGACCGAAGTACGCCAGTTCAACCTGATGTTCTCTACCGAAATGGGTTCTACGGCCGACGGCTCCATGAAGGTGTATCTCCGTCCCGAGACGGCGCAGGGCATTTTCGTCAACTACCTGAACGTACAGAAGACGGGCCGCATGAAAATCCCCTTCGGTATCGCACAGATCGGTAAGGCCTTCCGCAACGAAATCGTGGCCCGCCAGTTCATCTTCCGCATGCGCGAGTTCGAACAGATGGAGATGCAGTTCTTCGTAAAACCCGGCACCGAGCTGGAGTGGTTCAAGAAGTGGAAAGAAATCCGCCTGAAGTGGCACAAGGCCCTGGGCTTCGGCGACGACCACTACCGCTACCACGATCACGAAAAGCTGGCCCACTACGCCAACGCCGCTACGGACATCGAATTCCTGATGCCCTTCGGCTTCAAGGAAGTGGAAGGTATCCACAGCCGCACCAACTTCGACCTCTCTCAGCATGAGAAGTTCTCGGGCAAGAACATCAAGTACTTCGATCCCGAAACGAACGAAAGCTACACGCCGTACGTCATCGAGACCTCCATCGGCGTCGACCGCATGTTCCTCAGCATCATGTCTGCTTCTTATAAGGAAGAGCAGCTGGAGAACGGCGAAAGCCGCGTAGTGCTGAAGTTGCCTGCTGCCCTGGCTCCGGTGAAACTGGCTGTGATGCCGCTCGTCAAGAAAGACGGCCTGCCCGAGAAGGCACGCGAGATTATCGACTCACTGAAGTTCCACTTCAACTGCCAGTACGACGAGAAAGACTCCATCGGCAAGCGCTACCGTCGTCAGGACGCCATCGGTACGCCCTACTGCGTTACCGTTGACCACCAGACGCTGGAAGACGGCTGTGTCACGCTGCGCGACCGCGACACCATGAAGCAGGAGCGCGTTGCCATCGCCGACCTCGACCGTCTGATTGCCGACCGTGTCAGCATCACGTCGTTGCTCAAGACACTTTGAGAATGGAGAATTGATAATTGATAATGAAGAATTCTATGAGAAGAATACGCAAGACCCTTTGCTTCCTGTTGCCCCTGGCTGCCCTGCTCTTCGCTTCGTGCGAGGAGGTGCAGGAGGCCAGCAAGTACGACAACTGGCAGGCGCGCAACGAGGCTTTCATCGACTCCATCGCCCGCGAGACGGGTGGTCTGATTATCGACTCGGAGGAGAAAGCCGCTGCTGTGGAGGTAGGCCGGCTGTTTGCCATTGCTACCACTGCAGGTACCATGTCGGGCGACCAGTATGTCTATTGCAAGAAGATTACAGCCAATCCCGACGGACGCCGTCCGCTCTACACCGAATCGGTATCTGCCTACTATTACGGCACACTGATTACGGGCGACCGGTTTGACGGAAACTTTACGGGGTACTCGGCCCTCGACCAGGGCACGCTGAACGCTACGGACAAGGCGCCGACCGAGTTCGATGCACCCAGCGAGTTTTCTGTCAGCGGCGTTATTTCCGGATGGACGGCTGCTCTTCAGCTGATGAAAACGGGCGAACGCTGGATGCTGTACATTCCCTATCAGTCGGCCTACGGTACCAGCGGGAGCAAAAGCATCCGCGGCTATTCAGCTTTGGCATTCGACCTCATTTTGGATGATATCGTGACAGACGAGGAATGACCTGACCCTTTCCCTTCTTATAAAGAAACATAAGAAAGGCTTGCCGGCGGCGATGATGCTGCGGCAAGCCTTTTCTTTTTGCTCCATCGTGCCTGCCTTCTTATGGATTCCATGTCAAAATAGATAACCGTGAAAGGAAGCTCTGTATTTTCAGGCGTTTTTCAGGTGCTACCTGAATAGTCTTCAGGTTAGACCTGAAAGCCTTTCAGTCCCTACCTGAAGACCTTTCAGGTCCAGCCTGAAAACCTTTCAGTTTTTTCCGGAATGCCACCTGAAAAAATGAATACTGATTATCAGCTGGTTGGCGTAATCTGTGAAGGTCTCGTTTGAGATGACATGCTGCTCTGGCGGAGATTCTCTTCCGTACTCTTTAAGTTTGCTTTTTTTACCATTCTTTCTCGCTGCGGCCCATTTCGTTTAGGCCGGTTTCCCTTTCTCGTCGTCAGACAACCTTATCCGCTTCTTGTATTGGGTAGGTGTTTCGCCGGTATATTGTTTGAAGGCTGTACTGAAGTAGGATGCTGTGGCAAATCCCACTTGTTCCGCAATTTCGGAGAAAGACAAGTTGGTAGTGCTCATCAGGGCGATGGCCTTTTCAAGCCTGAACTTGTTGATATATTCATTGGTACTGACATCTGTCAGCGCCTTCAGCTTGTTGTAAAGGGAAGCGCGGCTCATGTGTATTTCCCGGCAGATGGTTGAAATGTCGAGTCCGCTGTTGTCTAGGTTGTCCTGGATAATCTGGTTGAGCTTTGACAGGAAGGCCTCGTCTGCCTGGCTGATAGCCGTTTCCTTAGGTATGGGTACAGGGCCGGCATGTATGTAGCGCTTGCGTATATTCTCTCTGTCTTTCAGTCGGTTGCGGACTAGTTCCAGCAGGGTCTCTTCTTCGAAGGACTTTGCCAGATAGGCATCGGCTCCGTTTTTGTATCCTTCTTTTTGGCTCTGTTCGTCATCGCGGGCAGTGAGCAGAATTACGGGAATATGGCTGATGTCAATGTCTTCCTTGATGCGTTGACAGAGCTGGTATCCGTTCATGCGGGGCATCATGACATCGCTCACGATGATGTCGGGCTGGTATTTCCGGGTCAGTTGCAGAGCTTCTTCTCCGTCGGAGGCCGTCATCACTTGCTTGAAGTGCTCTTCCAGAATTTTTTTCAGAAACTCTGTCATCTCGGGGTGGTCATCGGCCACGAGAATCCGGTAGGAGGTGGTATCGAAATCTGTTGTGGCGGAGGTCTCCGTTGGGATTCCGTCATCGGCAATCAGTTCATTGAGATAGGCTTTGGGCGGACTGACTATTTCTTCGCATGCGTGCCTTAGAGGCAGTTCGAAGTAGAAGGTGGCGCCGGCGTCCGTATTGTTGTAGGCACCGATTGTTCCTCCGTGTTGTTCGACCAGTATCTTGGAGTAGGACAGTCCGATACCTGTTCCGTTTTGTTCGCCGTCCGCCTGGTAAAAACGTTTGAACAGCTTGTCCATGTTGACTTGGTTGAGGCCGCATCCTTGGTCGGAGATGGATACACGGACCTTGTCGTCGCCCGAAAGCTGGGTGGTCACCGTGATGCAGGTGTTGTGCGGACTGTGCTTCAAGGCATTTACCAGCAGGTTGCTCAGTACGATTTCGCATTTGTCCTTGTCGAAGCTGACTTCTCCGATCGCAGCGTCGGGCCTGTAGTCGATGTGTACCTGTTCAGCTTCTCCTGCTCCGATAAAGTCCTGCAGGACTTGTCCCACCCAGGAATTGAAGGGATGAGGCTGCAGATGCAGCCTGCTTTCGCCCACTTCCATCTTTCGGACATCGAGCACCATATTGATGAGTGCCTTCATGCGCTGGGATTGTCGGTAGATGGCTTTAAGGGGCAGGTATTGTTCATCATTCGGGCCGATGGTTTTCAGAATCCTTTTCAGTGGGGCATAAATCAATGTCAGCGGAGTGCGCAGTTCATGGCTGATGTTGATGAGAAAGCGGACTTTTTCCTCGTAGACCTGCCGCTCATGTTCCTTCATGGCCCATTTCAGCTTGCGGTCCTTTTGTTTCAAGGTCCGTCTGAAAGCTTCGGACAGCAGGGCAATTGACAGAATGATGCAGGCAGTGATGAACCACCAAGTCTGATACCAGGGAGGCAGGATGGTAATCGTAAGCAGCAGTCTGTCGGGAATCCAGCTTCCGTCTTTGGCCGTGCACGAGGCCATGATGCGGTAGGTTCCCGGCACCTGGGTGCGCATGATTACTTCCGGTTGGTAGGTCTCCGTGTAGTTTTCATCAAGTCCTTCTATCCGATAACGATATAGTTTCCGACGGAAAATGTCTTCTTCCTTCGTCATGATCTGGATGACGACGTTGCTGTTTCTGGATACGGACAGAACGTTTTGATCCTTGGTCAGCTGATCATTGATGGAGGTCCCGTTGAGGATGATGTCCGAGAGCTGGATTTCAGGAAATCCGCTCACGTCGGTCTTTTGATTGTTGGCGATATACAGCAGTCCTTCCACTCCTCCCATATACACTTGTCCGTTGATGACGAGCTGAGCGCGTGGTATGTATTCATTGGGCAACACTCCATCCGATTCTCCGTAAATGGTGAAACGCTCCTTGTCCGTCGAGTAGGAGAAAAGCATGTTCTCGGCACCGATCCAGATTTCGTCCGGCGTCCTGCATATGACGGACGATATGTCTGTGAAGAGGCTTGTCGGTACTTGGGTATATTGTCCGGTTGCCGGCGTAAAATAGGCCAGTCCCTGATTAGTCCCTATCCAGAAACGGTTTTTCCGGTCGTAGGAGACTGAGTTGATGTTGATGTCCTTGGAAGAGGTATACAATGTTTTCAGGTGCTGGGTGGTATGGTTCATCTCGTAGATGCGCTTGGAGTCGAACAGGTAAGTACGGCCCTCTTCGCTGAAGATGGCTTGCAGAGAACCCCAGCTGACGGGGTTTTCTTTTTCTTCGATGGCGATGCTGAAAGTGCGGCTGGATACATTATAAATGTATACGTGGTTGCTGAGAAGGAGAATGGTATTGGGGGTGTTTCGGTGCAGGTAGACTGAATAGCCGTGTTGCGAGATGGTCTGGGTAGTGGCTTCGTCAATGACACGGAACGGAGTTTTCCGTCCGGTTCGGGTATCGAAAACGAACAACCCTTCGGCAAAGGCCGACATCAGCAACTTTCCCGGCGTGAATTCACAGATAGAGGTAATCTTGTCTTCTCGCGTATAGGGATAGTGGGTGAAGGTTTCCGTGGCGGGATTGAAGCGATTGATTCCGCCTCCGTCTGTCCCTACCCAAATGCATTCGGGGCTTTCTTGATACAGACTGATAATAATGTTGTGGCTGGGCCCCCAAGAGGAACCGAAAGGAACGTCTGTATAAGTTTTCATATGGACTTCACGCATGTTGATGAGGCCATTGTAGACACCACCAATCCAGATGTTCTGGTATTGATCCCTGTACAGACAATTGATGGAATTGGTAGGCAGGGAGTACAGCTTGTCTCCCGGTACATGCTTCAGATGGGCGAAACTACCGGAATCCGGATTCAGAATATTGATTCCGCCGCCGTCGGTGCCGAACCATATCTGCCCTTCCTTTTCGGTAATACAGAGAACGATGTCATTGCTGAGCCCGGAGTTCCGAGTCGTATATTCTGCCATTCTTCTGCCGTCGGTGGCAAAACAGCGTACACCTTGGTTGTAAGGGGCAATCCAGATACGCTGTTGGGAATCGATGAACATGTCTGAGATTTCCTTGCCACACTTAAAAGGGGCTTCATTCATTCTTCCGGTCTGCAAGTCTATAGCATAAATGCCTTCCCATCTGCTGCAACACAGAAGCCTTTCCCCTTTTGAAACAGCCATGCGTATGATTTCGAAACGGTTCGGATGTTGCAGCTCCTGAAAGGTTGTGAATGCTCCGGTACGGAGGTCGAATGAATAGACTTTGTTGATACCTCCCAGCAATAACAGATGATTCCATTGGCAGATGGAATAGGCTATGCAGGGTTTTCCATCCCTGTTCTTGAGGGAGATAAACTGGTTGTTTCGATAATTGTATCGTGCGACTCCCATGTCGGTCAGTATCCAAAGATGATGGGCCGAGTCTTCCAGAATTTGATAAATGTAATTTCCGGGGAGAGAGGTGGAGTCGCCCGGCTGATGCAGATATCTTTTTTGTTCGTGTCCGTCGAAACGTCCCAAACCGAATTTGGTTCCAGTCCAGACAACCCCCTTGGTATCCGATGATATGCAGTTGAGGGTCGTTGGAAGTCCTGTATTCAGAAGAATTTGTTTGTATAGGTAATGCTTCCCATAGGCATTGGAAGGCATTAGGTGTAATATCAGGAATGCCAATAAGGGAAGCAGTTGTCTCGCCATTTCCATTCTCTTCATTTTTTATATTGGGCCGTTTCGGCAGAGGTTCAAAATAGACAAGTAACATTCTGTCATCTTGAGCGTTGCGCTCCCCTGATAATAAGGGAAGGGAAGAGGAGCATCAAGGAATCTCAAACAACGTGCATGAAATGCTCTGATTCCGCTTCGTTTCGCCCGGTATGACAGAACGAAACTCCTTTTCCGTTTTTGAAACAGCTTCATTGTTATATTTGGCAACAAAGATAGTGTCTCATTTCTGAAATCGGCTCATGGATGGATATGTTTTTAAAGAGGTATTTATTGATTTTTTAGGTAATCGAGCTGCTGTACGCTTAAAAAAACAGATAAAAATTCTTTTGTAAATAGTCAGAAACGCTGTTTTTAGTCGTTTTTGAAAAAGAAATAGCATTTTTTTAAAGGAATTTGGGTTGCCTCTTTCTTATTTTTGCGACGCATTCAACCGAAGGGTTACCAATGAACCTTGGAGTGAATGTCAAACTATGGGAATGGAAATTAAAACAAATTGTTAAACTTAATATTTTACTTTATGAAAAAAGGAAAAAGAAAAATTCTTCGGATGATGCCATTGGCAATGGGATTGCTTTGTGCTGGAGGACCTGTCTTGGCTGTTCCTGCACTTTCTTCGTATGAGTATGCAGTCAATCAGCAGACCGGGCAAGTGACAGGTATCGTGAAGGACGCTAACGGAGAACCGCTTATCGGCGTTAATGTAGTGGAGAAAGGTAATGTTCAGAACGGTTCGATTACAGATTTGGACGGACGTTTTAAGCTGAATGTCGGCCCCAATGCAGTATTGGTATGTTCTTATATCGGATATAAAACGGTAGAGGTCCCTGTCAACGGGCAGAAGAGCCTTACCGTTACTTTGCGTGAGGACAGTGAGGCGTTGGATGAGGTGGTGGTTATCGGTTATGGTACTGTCCGTAAGGCCGATTTGGCCGGTTCAGTGGCCGTTATGGACAACAAGCAGTTCAAAGACCAGCCGGTTACCCGTATCGAAGATGCGTTGCAAGGACGTGTTTCCGGTATTTCCGTTACCTCGAGTGGTGTGCCGGGCGGTGACCTGAAGATTCGTGTACGTGGTGCCAGCTCCATCAATAAGTCGAACGATCCGCTTTATGTGGTAGATGGTATTGTGCGTGAGAGCGGTTTGGATGGCATCAGCCCTGAAGACATCCAGAGCATGCAGATTCTGAAGGACGCCTCTTCGACTGCCATTTATGGTTCGCGTGGTGCAAACGGTGTGGTGCTGGTTACCACCAAAACTGGTAAAGCGGGACAGACTCAGGTTGTGTTTGACGCTTCGGTTGGATTCTCCAATGCTTACCATATTCCGGAAGTGATGGGAACGAAAGAATATGCCCAGGCTCTGATTGATTACAAAGGAGTGGATGGCAGTACTATGACAGGCTATTTGGACGGTACGAATCCGGGTATAGACTGGATGGATGTATTGCTGCGTACAGGCGTGACCCAAAATTATAAAGTTGCCATTTCGAAAGGTAATGAAGACACTCAATTTTATGTGTCCGGCAACTATATGAATACCAAAGGTGTCATTACGGATACTGATTTTACCCGTTATTCGGTAAAGGCCAATGTACATTCCAAACTGTATAAATGGCTGGAGTTGACGGCCGATGTCAACCTGTCTCAGAGTAATGGTTCGGGGGCCGGATTCAATCAAAGTCAGGAAAATCCGATATGGGTGGGATTGAATTATTCGCCTACAATGGAAATGTACAACGATAATGGTGACTATAATACAGACCCCTATAACAATATCCAGAACAATCCTTATGGCATTCTTCATGAAAATCAGAATGACCGCAAACGTAGTGTGGTCAGTGGCCATGTAGACTTGAAGTTCAATATCCTGAAGGGGCTCACTTTTACCACAACCAATGGAATTGATTATTCAGACTGGAAAGGATACACATTCTCGTCCACCCGGGTACAGGCCCAGAACGGCATGGGGAACACTGATACATACAATATGGTACTGCAGTCGACCAACAACTTTACCTATACGGGGAATTGGAACAAGCATTCGTTGACGGCTACAGCTGTATGGGAGGCTACTAAGTCGGAAACTCGGTATATGGAGATTACCGGCAAGAATCTTTCTGCCGAGCAGGTGGGCTATTGGGATGTCAAGAATGCCAAGACTCGTGACGCCGGGAACAGCTATAGCAATTGGAATTTGCTTTCGGGGGTAGCGCGTGTCATGTACAACTATGCCGACAAGTATATGTTGACCGGAACGTTCCGTGCTGACGGAAGTTCACGTTTCACCAATCAGAAGTGGGGCTATTTCCCTTCTATTGCGGCTGCATGGACTGTTACGAAGGAAGACTTCATGAAAGATGTCAAGGCTGTGAGTGACTTGAAAATCCGTGCAAGTTATGGTATTATCGGTAATCAGGATATAGATCCGTATTCAACTTTGGGACTGATGACCAGTACGGCCTTCAATTTCGGTACAGGGACCACATACACCGGCTATTGGGCTAACGGACTGGCTACGCCGGATTTGACTTGGGAGAAAGTGAAGCAGTTTGATTTGGGCATTGACCTGGGATTCTTCAGCAACCGTTTGACTTTGAGCGTTGACTATTTTGACAAACGTACTTCGGATGCCCTCTTGAAACGTACTGCTCCAAACTATGTTGGTGGAACAACTTACTGGGTAAATGCCGGTGAAGTGAGCAATAAGGGTGTGGATCTCACCATTACAGGGCGCATTATCCAGAATGACAATCTGCAGTGGACCAGCAGCATCAATGGCAGCTATTTGAAGAACAAGGTGACAAAACTGACTGCTGAAGAGCCGGTTATCTATGGCGCCAGTCCTTCTCCTGGAACGGTAGATCCCGCTACAATCATTAAGGAAGGTGAGGCAATCGGTACATTTTATGGTTATAAGTGGGCTGGTTTGGTAAAGAATGACAACGGCGATTTTGTGGACTCTTATTATACCAAAGATGGACAAGTGACAACCAACCCGTCCGGCGATGACAAAATGGTTCTGGGCTGTTCCAATCCGGACTTCACTTTAGGATGGAACAATACCATCACTTACAAGAATTGGGACTTTAATGTGTTCTTCAACGCAGCCTTTGGAGCTCAACGCCTCAATCTGGTTGATTTTGCCATGAATTCGATGGTGGGTGCTTCCATGTTTGTTACGGCAAAAGACTATTTTGTAAATGTAGGCAAGACGATGCCGACTCCGGGTGTGACGAACAGTAATTACGGCAATTCGAGCAAATGGCTTGAGAATGCAGACTATCTGCGCTGCGAGAATATCAGTGTTGCTTATACACTGCCTCGTAAAGTGACAAAGTTTGCAGATATCCGTTTCTCGCTTTCAGCCCAGAACCTCTTCACCATTACGGGGTATAAGGGCATTGATCCGGCTGGCGCATCGTTTAGTGCCAACAGTGTCGATGTGGACAATGGTATGGATATGGGTGCTTACCCCAACCCGCGTACGATTACGGTAGGTGTACGCATGAATTTCTAATGATAACTTTCTAAATTCTTGAATCAAATATGAAAACTAAAATAATTTTGAGTTGTCTTGTGGCAACTACCCTGGTAAGTACTTCGTGCAGTGACTTCCTGACGGAAGATCCCAAGGGGCAACTGACGCCTTCCAATTTTTTTGTGTCGCAGGATGCTTTGGATGCTAGTGTCTATTCTCTTTATGCTAAAGTAAATGGCACCCAAACATATACCAACATGATGTGCCCGCAATGGCAGGGGGACGACATGACGGCCAACCCGGGTTCCAATAAGCAGGCTGTGGCCGAATTGGACGGATTCAGTGCCAATAACAACAATAAGGGTGTACAGGATGCATGGTCTAAACATTACACGGTAATCAAGGCTGCCAACCTTATATTGAATAATGCCGGCGATACACCGGTGAGCGAGACAGAAGTTAATATTGCTTTGGGACAGGCTCATTTCTGGAGAGCGTATGCATATTATTATATGGTTCGTATTTTCGGTCCTCTTCCTTTGGTGAAAACGGCTGATGAATTGAGCAATGACATCCAATTGTCTTCTGTGGAAGATGTCTATAAGCTGATTGTTGATGACTTGAAGGCGGCTGAGGGTATGCTACCCACCAGCTATTCAACGGCTCCGCGCAATCATGACGGGGTAGATGCTTATGTGACCAAACAGGCTGTGCAGGCTACTCTTTCGGCTGTCTACATGTCCATGGCCGGTTATCCCTTGAACAAGGGGGCCGAATATTACGCTTTGGCTGCAGCCAAGGCCAAGGAAGTGATTGATAAGGAGGCACAGTACGGCTTCTATCTGGATAGTGAATGGAGTCATGTTTATTCTATGGGACATAATTACAACAAGGAAACCGTGTTGGGCATTGACTATTCACCGGTAGTGGACTGGGCAACCGACTCGCAGTTGTCTTCCTGCAACCGTTTTGAGAGTCTGGGAGATGCTGGTTGGGGCGACTCCTGGGGAGAAATTGCTTTTTGGAAACGTTTTCCGGAAGGTCCGCGCAAAAATGCAGTGTATGCTCCTAAAATAACCTTCCAGGATGCAAATTATAGAATAACAAAAGCTGTGGATTGGTGGGAATTGGACAATGACGGAAAGCCGGTTGTATCAGAATATCATCCGATGTTTACAATCTTTACAACGAATTGTGATGCAGGTGGTGCAGAGTTGGCCCAACCTTATGACTATACTCAACCCAATTATACAGGCATGTGCAATGGTCACCGGCATCGTGTTATCCGTTATTCGGAAGTGATGCTGTGGTATGCAGAAAGTGCGGCTCGTGCGGGTGAATCCGATCTTAATCTGGCCAAGCAATGTCTGAAACGGGTTCGTCAGCGTGCGGTTACAGATTATGAAAGTGTTGCATTGAGTGATGGCAGTGTGGTGAAGATAGACGACATGAACGCCAGTCAGTTGGCTGAGGCTTGTTACATGGAACACGGTTGGGAAGTGGCAGGCTATTGGGTTGCTATGGTTACACGTCGTTCTGATGAGTTCCGCATGAACGAACTGAAAAAGAACTTTGATTATCGCGTTGCTAATCCGGAAATAGAAGTAGCTCCCGGCTTTAAGGCAAAAGAAAGTGTCACTGTAGTCAAGTCGACTTGGGCGGGAGACAATAGTATCTATATTCCTTATCCGGATACGGAAGTCGAAAAGAATCCGAATTTGAATAGAGATTTGGTGAAGTAACCAGATTCAGTAGATTTGTCAGTAGGTATATTCAATTGATAATTTCATGGGGCCGAAGCGTTCAGTTGGTTTCGGCCCCTTTTTCTTATTCCTGTGTGTTTATAAATTACATTAACCGTGTCGATTATGAAGAGAATCAGTGCTTTGTTATGTTTGTTGCTGTGTGCAATGGGTGGAGTGTGGGCTCAAAACGGGAAGCCGTTTGTTATTCCTGAGCTGAAGGAGTGGAAAGGCGGAAGGGGATTTTTTGTTCCTGATACGTCGTTACGTGTCGTTTATGATGACCTTGTTTTGCAGACGGTTGCTGAGGCTTTTGCCGCAGATTACCAAACCCTGTTCGGCATTATGCCTGAAGTGGTTCGTGGAAAAGCTGAAACAGGCGATTTCTTTCTGACTTTGAAGAATGACGAAAAGTTGGGAGGAGAAGGGTATGAAATAGAAGTGGATCGTTGTGTGAAAATTTCAGCGCCAAAAGCCGTAGGAGCTTATTGGGCAACGAGGACGCTGCTACAAATGAGCGAACAAGATGAAAATGGAAAATTGCCTAAGGGATTTATACGCGATTTCCCCGATTATGCAATGCGTGGATTCATGCTTGATTGTGGTCGGAAATATATTCCGATGGACTATTTGCGCGGTTTGACTCAAGTAATGGCTTATTATAAGATGAATGTCTTGCATGTCCACTTGAATGACAATGGTTTTAAGCAGTTTTTCAATCATGACTGGAATAAGACTTATGCCGCTTTTCGTTTGGAGTGTGAAACCTTTCCAGGGTTAGCTGCCCGTGACGGTTATTATACAAAACAAGAATTTATAGATTTTCAGGAGGAAGCGGCTGCCCGATTTGTAGAAATCATTCCGGAAATAGATGTCCCGGCTCATGCTCTTGCTTTCAGTCATTACAAATCAGAACTTGGCAGTAAGGAATATGGTATGGACCATTTGGACCTTTCCAATCCGGAAACTTATACTTTCCTCGATGCACTTTTTAAGGAATATTTAGGAGGGGATAATCCGGTCTTTCGCGGGCCGAGGGTACACATTGGAACAGATGAGTATTCTAATACAGATAAGAAGGTCGTTGAACAGTTCCGGGCATTTACAGACCGTTACATTAAGTATATTGAGAGCTTTGGCAAAAGAGCGTGTGTATGGGGAGCATTGACGCATGCATCCGGTAAAACTCCCGTAAAAGTTGACCAGGTGGATATGTTTATCTGGAACAATCATTTTGCCAATCCCCGTGAGATGGCTCGGTTGGGATATAAATTGTTAAGTATTCCAGATGAAAAAGTGTATATTGTACCTTTAGCACCTTATTATCAGGATCATCTGGATAATGAATATTTGTACAATGAATGGACACCTGCCCATGTGGCTGATGAGGTCTTTGATGAAAGGGACCCTGCAATTTTGGGAGGATTGTTTGCCGTGTGGAATGATCTTGTCGGTAATGGAATATCGGTAAAGGATATTCACTATCGCATATATCCCAGTTTGCAGACTATGGCTGTAAAGACATGGAATGCTCGTCCGACGATGTCTTATGTGGACTTCAATGCTGCTCGGATGACTTTGAGTGAGGCGCCTGGGGTGAATCTTTTGGGACGTATCAACAAAATGCCAGGATTAGTTTATGAAACGGCTGAAGTGCTTCCGGGTTCCCGGTTACCCTATTCGGAAATCGGATATGATTATGCGGTGTCGTTTGATTTGGAGGCGCAGGCCGAAGAATGGGGAACAGTACTGTTTCGTTCTCCCAATGCAGTGTTCTATCTTTCTAATCCAATAAATGGTTCTTGGGGATTTGCCCGGGATGGTTATCTGAATACTTTCGGCTTTACGCCCTATCCGAAAGAAAAAGTAAATATACGGATAGAAGGTGATCCTTTGTCTACTTCTCTTTTTGTCAATGGCCGGTTGGTTGAGAAACTTGATATTCAAAAGCGTTATTACAATGGTGGAAAGGATTCTATGAATTATATACGTACCTTGGTATTCCCGTTGGAACAGGCTGGCAAATTCAAGAGCCGCATTACAAACCTGAAGATTTATAATCAGTTGCAAAAATAATTCTATAGTTAAAGAATAGATAGTAAGGAGTGCATTCTTCACACAGAAATGACTGGTATTTTAGAGTCTTCTTTCTTGCGTGGAGAATGCACTCCTTCGTTGAGGAACTGTTCCAGAACAGGGCTATTTATGTCTTTTTCAGCGCTTTCACCCATATCCGGTAGCCATCTTCGTTGAGGTGCAGGCCGTCGGTGGTCAGCTCCTTGCGCAGGACGTTCGTTCCCTTCTCGGTGAAGAGCGGGAAGAGGTCGATGAAGTCGATCTGCTGCTCGCAGGCCAGCTCCCGGAGGAGGGCATTGATCTGGGGAACCGTTTCGGTCTTGCCCGTCAGCAGGCGGTAGCGGCCGAAACTCTCGTTGATGGGCAGTAGGCTTTGCAGGTGGAGCCGGGTCTGCGGCGACTCGCGGCGGATGCGTTCCACGGTGAGACGGATGAGGTCGGCGATGCTGTCGGCCGTCAGTCCGTGGGACACGTCGTTGATACCGATCATCAGGAACAGTTCGCGCGGCTGTCCGGGCAGGATCTGGTGTAGGCGTCGGTAGACACCCATCACCTCGTCGCCGATGATACCGCGGTTCACCACGTGTTTCCGTCCCAGCCGTTTGCCCCAGTCGCCTCCGTTTTCGGTCAGGCTGTTGCCCAGCATTACGATATCTTCCGTCGTAATGGGCGGCTCGTCCATGAATTGCAGGAAACGTTCGTAGTAGTGGGCGTGGTAGGGCGCCATGCCTTCCTGGTCGAGGATGGAGGCCGCCACGGCGTTCGACACCAGCGAACGCAGGCGTACCACGCTGTGTCCGTCTTCGGGATGCACGGCGTTGATGAGCAGGATGACGCTCGTGTCCGTGTCAGGATCGATGACGATGCTGGTACCTGTATAGCCTGTGTGGCTGTAAGTGTTCGGGCTGAAGAGGTCGCCGTTGTTCGAAGCGTAGGCGGTGAAACTGTCCCAGCCCAGTGTACGGCCGATGGAGGACACGGCGCGGGGAACAGTGCGCATGGCTTTCACACCCTGCGGACTCAGGATGCGCCGGCCATTCCACTCGCCACCGTTCTGGAGGGCAGCGCAGAGTACGGCGATGTCTTCGGCGCAGGAGAAGACACCTGCATTGCCGCTGATGCCTCCGTTCATGATGCGGGCCAGCGGGTCGTGTACTTGTCCGCGCAATACCTGTCCGTTGGCTTGCTGTTCGGTAGGAGCGATGAGGGAGGCCCATTCCGGCAATTCCTCGGTGTTCACCCAGTTGCCTTTTTTATCTTGTGTGCAAGGCAGGTAATCGGTGTGCTTCATACCCAGCACGTCGAAAATGTGTTCGTGGGCGAAATCCCGGAGCGATTGCCCGCTGACGGTTTCCACGATGTGCTGCAGGGTGATGAAGTTCAGGCAGCTGTACTGGAAGTCGGTTTGCGGACGGAAATCGCGCGGGCAGGTGGCAATGTATTCCATCAGCGCCCCGGGGTTGAGGATGCCGTGTTCCTTGCTCAATTTCTGTACGTCAGCATAGGGTGGCAGGCCGGAAGTGTGCGTCATTAGGTCTTGGATGCGGATGACCTGCGTTTCCTTGCCGTCTTCGCTCTGCCAGTTCTGGAAGTCGGGGAGATAGAGATTTACGGGGTCGAGCATACGCAATTTACCTTGTTCAGCCAGAATCATAACACAAATCGCAGTAGACATGGATTTGCTGCACGAAGCCATGTCGAATACGGTGGCGGTGGTCATCGGTTCTACCTTAGGTATCAGGCTCTTATTACCATAGGCCTTCAGATAGGCCATCTTGCCGTGACGTACGACAGCCAGCACAGCTCCTGGTATTTCTTTTTGGGCGATGGCCTGGTTGATGGCTTCGTCGGCCCACAAAAGCCGTTGTGAGTCCATGCCGACCTGCTCGGGAGCTACACGCTGGAGTGGTTGTGCACTAACGGCAGCAAATCCCAACAGGCAGGAGAGAATCAGACAAAGAGTTTTCATGAGGTCATGCATATTGGGTTATTATTTTCCTTCGCGATAGGCATCTACGGCTTTCTTTACAGAACCGTGCATCAACAACAAGGCTTTGGCTTTTCCGTAGTCCAGACCGAGTTCTTCGACCAGCATACGGGTGCCGCGGTCCACCAGCTTCTTGTTGCTCAGCTGCATGTTGACCATCTTGTTACCTTTGACGCGCCCCAGTTGGATCATAACTGAAGTAGTAATCATGTTCAGAATCATTTTTTGTCCCGTACCCGACTTCATGCGCGAGCTGCCGGTGACGTATTCCGGTCCTACAATCATTTCGATGGGGACATCAGCCTCGGCAGCCATGGGTGAGTCGGGATTGCTGGTGATACAGGCGGTCAGGATACCATGTTCGCGGGCTTCGTGCAGGGCGCCAATGACGTAGGGGGTGGTACCCGATGCGGCAATGCCGATGACGGTGTCCTTGGTCGTGATGTTGCGTTCCACCAGTTCCTCCCAGCCGCGGTGAATGTCGTCTTCGGCATTCTCTACAGGATTGCGTAGAGCCGTGTCGCCTCCGGCAATAAGGCCGATAACCAGCGTGTTCGGCATGCCGAATGTGGGCGGTATTTCTGAAGCGTCGAGTACACCCAGACGTCCGCTGGTGCCGGCTCCCATGTAGAAGATGCGGCCACCCTGCTTCATGCGGGGTACAATCTGGGTTACTAGTTTTTCTATCTGCGGGATGGCCTTTTGTACGGCCAGGGCTACTTTCTGGTCTTCAGTATTGATATCTTCCAGTATTTCGCGGACAGACTTCTTTTCCAAGTCGTTGTAGAGCGAAGGTTGCTCTGAAATCTTGATGAATGCCATATTCTTGTATAATCGGTTAGTGGTTAATAGTTAACGGTGGTAGGCGATGAGGCCTTCCATAGGACTCTTGAGGATGGTGCCCAAACGGATGCCCATTTCGTCGGCGGCTTGTGCCAGCACGTCTTTGTAATAGTAGGCTACGGAACCGATGAAGTGGACTTCATGGCTTGTGTAATCATATTGCATGACGTTACGTTTCAGGAACGATTTGAAGCTGTTCAGGACGAGGTTATGTACGCAAGGTTCGTTAAGGTTTTGTGCCAGGAAGGGTGACAGGCTGGCCAGGAAACGGTTGGGGAACGGCTTGCGGTAGACGCGGTCGATGATGTCGGCTGGGGTCAGGTTGAACTGGCTGAGGAATTTCTCCTTCAGTTCCGGCGTCATCTGATTTTTTAGGATGTCGCCTACCAATAGTTTGCCCAGGCAGGCACCGCTACCTTCGTCACCCAGGATAAAACCAAGAGGAGATACGTTCTGCACAATCTTCCCGCCATCGTAGTAGCACGAGTTGGAGCCCGTGCCCATGATGCAGGCAATGCCTGCGTGGTGTCCGCACAGACTGCGGGCAGCGGCCAGCATATCGGTACTAACCTCTACTTGTTCCTTAACGTGTAGGTGTCGGAGAATGGCCCGGCGAACAGTTTCTATCTTATCTGGAAAAGCGCATCCTGCACCGTAGAAGTAGACTGCATCCAGTTCACTGGCCTGTAGCTGGGGCAGAAGAGCAGTCGCTATCTCGTTACTGATCTCTTCTTCACTTTGGAAAAAGGGATTGGTACCTTTCGTAAAAATCTGTTGGAGAACTTCTCCATGCTCGACCAAACACCAGTCGGTCTTGGTAGAGCCGCTGTCTGCTATCAGTATCATAGTAATAAAGTTTATATCTTAATATATATTTTTCTTTTGTACAGTTGGTATCCGATGCACCAGTTGATAGCGACGAATACCAGCGCATAAATCAGTGAGCCGCCAGTATCACCAAAAATCGGTTGCATTATCTTGTCGTAAAGCAGGCCGTGGATGGAAATGCTGCCATCACCCCAAGGCAGGTGGATGCTTCCGAACAGAATGCCCAACACACCGCCTAGCACGTACATGAACAATGGATTCACGCCAAACGATTCGAAGAACAGGCTCCAGCGTTTATATCCCTTTACGTCAATAATCCAGATGAGTAAGGCCAGCAAGCTGGATGCCAGTCCACAGGTAGTAAGTACAAAAGTGGGCGACCATATCTTCTTATTGAGCGGGCATCCGTAGCTCAACAGCAAGCCGCTGAAGGTGAGAATGGTACCTACCAGGAACAGTTTGACGAGATGCGATTGGAGTACTTCTTCGCGGCTGCGGCTGGCTGCCTTCTTGTCGCCCAGCATCATACGGCCCACACAGAAGCCCAGCAGTACGTGAGCGATGGAGGGAATAGTGCTCAGCAGGCCCTCAGGATCGATTCCGTTGTCTTTATACATATGGGCAGGGGTAAGGACGGCACGGTCTACGACGGACAGAATATTAGTTTCGTTGTAGGCAAAACCGTTGCCACACATCAGCAGAACAAAATAGCCCACGAGGAGCGTGGCGATGAGGTAGGGGATGCGGCTATGCTTCATCGTAAGAGCCACGATGGAAGCGGCGCAGTAGCATAGAGCCAGGCGCTGCATGACACCCAGAATGCGCATGCGGTCGAATGTCCATACCGATGCCCACAGGTTTTGCCCAAAGCTCAGGTCGTCGGGGGCAGAGGACCAGTAGTAGCAGAAACGCGAGAACCAGCCGATAGCCATACCGATGATAAAGATAACGACAGTACGTCGCAGAATCTTCCGGAGTGTGGCGTGGCTGTAAGTAAAATTGTATTTCTTCAATGAAATGTAGGTCGATATGCCCATGATGAACATGAAGAAAGGGAACACCAAGTCGGTTGGTGTCAACCCGTTCCACTCGGCATGACGCAGAGGAGCGTAGATGTGTCCCCATGAGCCGGGATTATTTACCAGGATCATGCCGGCGATAGTAATTCCTCGCAGAATATCAAGGGCGAGAATACGTTTGCTGTTGGTTTGCTGTTGGGTCATAATGATTGTTCCTCCTTTTTGTCTTTAGCGGTTGTACATTCATCTACCAGATAGGCTATCGATACATATGGGATGCCAGAATTAGTGGTCAGGCCGATCTCACACGTGCGGCTATTGCTGTAACCTATCTGGATATTGCGTTCTTCTATTTGCGGACGGAGTTTACGCAGAGCATAGGCATTCAGTTCAGGATGCGTAAAACCACGGTCGCCTGCGAAACCGCAGCAACCCACTTCCTCGGGTACGAATACCTGCGTAGAACATAGACGAGCCAGGGCGATGAGCGTATCGGCCAGCCCCATCTTACGCATGGAGCACGTGATGTGCAGGGCTACGGGGCGGTCGACGGGTTTGAACACAAGACGGGAACGAAGGAAGGTGTAAATGAACTCAGCCGGCTCGTAAAGCTTCATGCGGTGAATGGTTTCGCGCATACGGTGGAGACAGGGACTTTGGTCGCAGAGTACGGGGTATTGTCCTTGTTCGCTGGCTTCCCATAAAGCCTCTTCCAATTCGTGCGTTTTGCGATCGGCGATGTCCATCATTCCTTTGCTTTCCCAGATGGTACCGCAACACAGTTTCTCCATCTCTTTTGGGAAGATGACACGGTAGCCTGCCTTATGGAGCAGGGCCACCATCTTGTTGACCAGTGCTTGCTCGACAGGTGATTTACGGGCAAGTCCCATGGTCTGGTTGATGCAGCTGGGGAAGTAAACGACAGCTTCACAGTCTTCTCTTTCGTTAGAAGGTTGAGGCTGTTCTGGTTTGAATGCTTTTGGCATTGCCGGTGACCATTGTGGGATACCCAGGAGAGTGTGCATGCCATGTGTCAGTTTGCTCATGGCAGAGGTGCCCAGTATGACGTGGGCGGTATCGGCCAGGGTGAGTACGGGACGTAGTGCACCTTTGATGCCGGCAAAGTGGCGGGAAGCATAGTTCCCTGCCTTGTAGCCAAGACTGTCAGGAGGCAGGAGGCGTTGACGTACAAGATGAGTCAAATCGCCTGTATTGATGCTCATAGGACACGACATTGAGCAGAGTCCATCGCCTGCACAGGTTTGGTTACCCAGGTAATGATATTGTTTCTCCAGCAGGGCAAGACGTGCCGGGTCATTGCCTTCCTGACGCAGACGAGCCAACTCACGTTGGATAACGATGCGCTGGCGCGATGAGAGGGTGAAGCCGCACGACAGGCAGTTTACTTCACAGAAGCCACATTCAATGCAGCGGTTGATTTTTGATAATGAGGCATGACCTTTGTCATCTGTTATCATTGGCAATGGCTTGAAGTGCTTCAGGTGACATTTGGGATCATCATTGAAGATGACACCGGGATTGAGCAGGCCTTTGGGGTCGAAGAGCTGCTTCACGGATTTCATCACCTCGTAGGCCTCGTCGCCCCACTCGTAACGAACGTAGGGGGCCATGTTGCGACCTGTGCCGTGTTCAGCCTTCAGGGAGCCGTCGTACTTGTCTACCACCAGCGTCTTGACGTCCTCCATCAGTGCCTCATAACGGTCCACTTCCGCTTGGGTAGAGAAGCTTTGATTGAGGATGAAGTGATAGTTTCCCTCTAGTGCGTGTCCGTAGATGCAGGCGTCGTCGTAGCCGTGGCGGGCGATGAGGGCCTGCAGGTCAGCGGTGGCTTCGGGCAGGTCTTCGATATGGAAGGCCACATCTTCGATGAGGCAAGTGGTGCCGGGACGGCGCGTGCCTCCCACGCTGGGGAAGATGCCAGAACGGATGGCCCAGTATTTGCCGTACTCTGCCGGGTTGTCGGTAAAGTGCACGGGGATGTAGGTACGGAAGGCTGAGAGCGTTTGCTCAATGGTGGCAATGCGGGCCTTCAGCTCTTCGGGCGTGCGGGCCTTGGTTTCGGTCAATACGGCGGTGAGGCCCGACGGGTCGGTGACTTTTCCTTTATACTTTATGTATATAGGGTCGTCTACGGACGACAGGCTTTTGTAGTCCAGCAGCTCTGCACCCTTCACAATCCACTCTTTCTTCGAATCGGTCAGTTTCTTCATAGCCACTACTGCACGGCATGCCTCGCGGATGTCCGTAAAGTAAACCATTGCGCTGGCCTTATAGGGGTAGTCGTACTCGGTGCGCATGGTTACTTGCGAGAGGAAGGCCAAGGTACCTTCGCTGCCTACCATCAGGTGGGCGATGATGTCGAATGGGTCATCGAAACAGACGAAGGGCAGGAGGTTGAGGCCTGTGACATTCTTGATGGCATATTTGTAACGGATGCGCTCCAATAGCTTGGGATTGGCATGGATGCGATCGCGCAGGTGGCAGATGCCTCGGATAAAGTCGCGATGCGTTACTTCGAAGCCGGCGCGGCTTATAGGATCGCCTGTGTCGAGTACCGTACCGTCGGCCAGAATGATGCGGGCCGAGAGCATTACGCGGTCGCTGTTGGCATGCGTACCACAGTTCATACCCGAAGCGTTGTTCATTACGATGCCACCTACCATAGCACTCTTTACCGACGCTGGGTCGGGGGCAAACTTACGTCCGTAGGGAGCCAGCAATTCGTTGACGCGTTGTCCTACGATACCGGGTTGGAGAGTAATTTGGTTACCATCAGGGCTGATGGAATATTGTTCCCAGTGTTTCCCAGCGACGATGAGGATAGAATCGCTAATGGACTGACCGGAAAGGCTTGTACCTGCAGCACGGAAAGTGACGGGCAGTTTCAGGCGGTCGGCCAGACGGAGCAGCTCGGACACTTCGTATTCGCTGTCCGAACGGACGACTATCTGCGGGACGAGGCGGTAGAAGCCTGCATCCGTGCCCCAGGCCAGGCATCGCAGTTCGTCGGTATAGATCCGCTCCTGCGGGATGAAGCGCAAGGCTTCGTGCAGGAACGATAAATAAGGTTCTTTCATATCATTGTCTTTTTAGACTTATCGGTATAAGTAATACTTTTTAGACAGTCGGCGGAAACTCTCCACGTCCTTTTCCCAGTAGGGCCGTATGTCCTCCCAGCGATTGGTCTTCGTGAAGCGTTCGCGTATCTGGCGCGAACCGCATACCTTGTCGAACATCGCGAAGCGGCCCTTGTCGGCATGGTCGAAGACGGAGCGGTCGGGCCACAGACGGGCTACTTCCTGCATTACGAGGAATTGCAGGGGGCTGAGCGGCGCGCGGGCGTAGTCAGTAATGTGTACCTGTACGCCTTGCAGTTGCTGTCCCTGTCCTATGCTGTAGAAGGGCTTCAGGTAGATGGGTCGGAAGATGACGCCGGGCACGTGCAGGGCGTTCAGTGCGTCGGCTAGTTTGTCAGCCTCGGCCCAAGGGGCGGCGAACATCTGGAAGGGGATGGTGTAGCCCACGCCGATGGACATGTAGCCCAGTTCTCCTAGGATGCCGCTCACGGGGTAGAAGAAGGCCGAGTGAGGGTGTGGAATGTGGGGTGACGAGGGAATCCATTGCAGTCCCGTGGCCGTGTAGTCCATGCGTCGCTTCCAGCCCTTCATCTTGATGACCGTCAGATTGCACTGCACACCGCCCGTCAGCATCCGTTCACCGTTGAGCATCAGGGCCAGCTCGCCACAGGTAAGGCCATAGACGTAGGGTATCTTGAATTGGCTGACGAAGGAGATGCAATCATCCTCCGTCAGGTTGCCTTCTACTTTCAGTCCGCCCAGCGGGTTGGGGCGGTCCAGCACGATAAGCTCCTTGCCGTTTTCGGCAGCGGCTTCCATAGCTAGTCCCAGCGTGCTGATATAGGTGAATGAGCGACAGCCGATGTCCTGAATATCATATACCAGCACATCGACGTCCTTCAGCATCTCGGGCGTGGCCTTGCGCGTTTTGCCGTAGAGTGAATAGACGGGCAAGCCGGTGGCGGGGTCGCGCTGGTCGGATACGTGGTCGCCTGCATGTACGTCGCCGCGCACACCGTGTTCCGGTCCGTAAAGGGCCACGAGGTTGACGTTCGGCGCTTCGTGCAGGATGTCGATAGTGGAGTGCAGTTCGTTGTCCACGCCCGTAGGGTTGGTGATGAGTCCCACACGTTTACCCTCCAGGCAACGGAAATTCTGTGATTTCAGTACTTCAATCCCTGTTTTGATGTGTATTTTCTGAGCCTGTGCGCCGAGGGAGAGGCACAGGAAGAGGAGCAGGAGAGTCTTCTCAAGCCTTACTCCGGATGTAAGTATATTCTTTCTATTCTTGTTCATGGTCATCCTATTCTATAATAATGATAATCTGTTTTCATTTCTTTCCATATTCCGGATCAATCTTCCTGTCCACGAAGAAGGTGACGATGACCGTGGCAATGCAGCACACCATCACCAACCAGAAGAAGTCCGTA
>ULIT01000510.1_pt1 | contig 21805 bp, 10 predicted proteins | sample 1950521 | NCBI WGS metagenome assembly ULIT01 (sample SAMEA4835454, study PRJEB28245) | human gut metagenome | biome: gut microbiome; material: fecal sample | place: Denmark | collected 2008
AAATACCTTTTTTTACTCTTAATATGTGTTTGTTGCTGTCTATTCGGCTATGCTCGCCCTGTCATCGTGTATGATGATGATAACTTATCGTGTAATCGTATTATTTCTTTGGAGCAGGATGCATATGGTTTTATATGGATTGCAACAGAAGACGGATTAAACAAGTTTGACGGCTATACATTTACCAACTATTTTCATGATGAAAGTGATTCTACCTCTATAGCGTGTAACTATATCAATAAGGTTTATTCGGACTCTCATCAAAGACTGTGGGTGGCAAGTAATAAAGGTATCCAGTATTATTTACCCCAACAAAATGCTTTTAGAACTATTAAATTACCTGTTAATTCCAATCCTAATGTTACAGCTATAACAGAATTGCATAATGGTGATATTTGGATTGCCGCTTCCGGTTCTGGTTTGTATTCTATTAATTCCCATACAGACCAAGCTGAACAGTTGACTTGGATAGGAGAACATTGTGATTATTTGTATGTAAATTGTATTTATGAAGATACAAAACATTATGTTTGGATTAGTTATCTTGGCAATCAGCTGGCTCGCATTTCTCTTGAGAGAAAAGAAATTGTTACTTATACACTACCACAGACTCCTTTCCCGAAAGTATATGGTATGAAAGAAGATGCTCAGGGTAATTTGTATCTTATTACTTACAATGATGTTTTGATGAAAACTCCTGAAAAAGAGAGCTTTCAGTCTGTACGTACTGCTGACAATCGAAACGTTGTTGCACGCGGCATCACCCAGACCAGTGATGGTAAACTGTGGGTAAATACAGTAAACAACGGGTTAATGTTTATTGATACAAAACAGAAACAATTATATCCTGAACGCGTATCCGGAAATACATTTGATGAGCTAACGTACGGAGAAATAGTGTGTTTTTTGGAGGATACAGATGGTAATAAATGGTTGGCTTACCGTCGAAAAGGTTTAGTAATGGTACCTAATGAAGGAAAACTTTTTGAGTCTCTAAGTCTTACCGTATCACCAACTCAAGGATCTCCGACTATGATTTATCAAAGTTGTGACAATCATTTATGGGTAGGAAACTGGGACGGTTCGCTTCAACAACTGGACAGAGGAGGAAAACGATTGAAGCAGTACAATCTTTCGCATTATCCTCGGACTGTTTATGAAAAAGAAGGAACTCTTTGGATAGGAAGTAACGATGGCGGAATTTATCAGCTGAATTTGCATACGGATAAACTTTATCAGACCTCTTTATTCGTTAATAAAAGTGTCAACAGGATTATTGAAGGGCGTGATCATATGCTTTATCTATCTTGTCCGGGTAATGGATTGGGCGTTTATAACCCAACTAATGGAGAGAGTACACTAATTTCTTACCAGACTCCTATGGAAAATCAAGTAACATTAGGAAATGATTGGATTAATGATTTGCTGTGCGATAAAGATAGTCTTATTTGGATTGCTCATTTCCTGGGAGTAAGATGCTATGATACTTCTAAAAATATATTTTTAGATCTTCCTATTAACCATGATTTGAAAAACTATGTATGCTATGAACTTTTGGAAGATAAAGACGGACGGCTATGGATTGGTACTAATAATGGTATTTATATTTATGATAAGCAAAAGCAAACTCTTCAGCACATAGGGAAAAAGGAGGGTATGCCTAGTAATGTTGTTTGTGGATTAGAAAAAGATACGCAAGGAAATATTTGGTGCAGTACTTACAAAGGTATATGTCGTATTGAGCAGGAGAGTCACCGGGTAACAACTTATTATTCCGGAAATGGATTGAGAGATAAAGAATATATAATTGGCATGTCTTTACAAGATAATAATGGATACATTTATTTTGGTGGTCCTAGTGATATTATCCGTTTTATACCTGACAGTATTCAATTTGGTAAGCCGTTACATATTCCGGTTCTAACCAATTTATATGTAGATAATGTTTTGGTAAATGCTTCAAAGTCAGCTTTGTGTAAAAAGAAGCTGGCAGATACTTTGTCTGTCTATACAAATGAATTATATTTTGATCCTAAAAGTAATACTTATTCTTTTGAGTTTTCTACATTCAATTTTCATAATCGAAAGAATACTTATTTTAAGTATCGTTTAAGGGAATTGGATGGCAACTGGAGTCATACATTACTTGGAGAGAACCGGATTACCTATAATTATTTACCACCGGGACAGTACACTCTTGAGGTACAAGCCTGCGAAAATAATATCTCGTCTCCTATACGTAATATATCCATTTATATCGCCTCACCTTGGTATCTTACTTCGTGGGCACTGGTTATTTATTTTGTTGGAGCAGTTATGTTGATTCTAGGTTCTATAAACCTATATATTCGTCAGCAAAACCATAAAAGAAGAGATGAAATAAATGAAGAGAAAATACGCTTTTTCATTAATATAGCTCATGAGATACGTTCTCCATTGACATTGATTATAAATCCGTTGAATGAGCTACTCAAAAAAAGTACGGATTCTGGTATGTTAAAAATATTGAGAATGATGGAACATAATACTAATCGTATTATGAGTCTTATAAATCAGCTTCTTGATATTCGGCGTATTGATCAGGGACAAATGAAGATAAAATGTAGGGAGACTGATTTGATTAGTTTCATTGATGATATTTATGAGATATTCAGCTATCAAGCAATTAAGCGGAATATAAATTTTACTTTCAACCATACTTCCGAGAAACTCTTTGTTTGGATTGATGTGAAAAACTTTGATAAGATAATAATCAATTTGTTATCAAATGCATTTAAATACACTCCTGATGGTGGGGAAATAGAAATAGTACTTACTGCAAAAGAAGAGCTGAAAACAAATTCTCCATTGAGGAAATATGCTGAAATTTGTGTGCGGGATACCGGTAAAGGTCTTGATAAAAAAGAGATGGAAAAAGTTTTCGAACGTTTTTATCAATCGCCTTCCGATCCAAATCGTAGCTTAGGTTTCGGCATAGGATTGAATTTGGCTAAAATGTTAGTTGAGCTTCATCATGGTACTATCAAGGCGGATAATCGCTCAGATAAACAGGGGAGTTGTTTCACAATACAAATTCCGCTTGGAAATGACTTCTTATCTGCAGAAGAACGAGAAGTAGAAGTTGTGGAAACATCTCCTATTCACAATATTCCTATGGAAGAATGGGTTGTAGATGCAGAAAGTGCTGCATCTAACAAGAAAAGCAAGTATCGAATTTTACTTGTTGATGATGATAGGGCTCTGTGTGAGTATTTGCAGGACAAATTAGGAGATATCTATAGGATTACTACTTGTCACAATGGACAGGAAGCATTACAAGTAGCGATGAGTCAAACATTCGATTTGGTTATTTCAGATATTGTTATGCCGATAATGGATGGATTCGAACTGTTACATCGGATTAAACGAACACCACAAATAGGATATTTGCCCGTTATTTTATTGACATCGCAAACAGAGTTGGAAAATAGGATTAAGGGGTATAAAGAAAAAGCTGATGCCTTCCTATCTAAACCTTTTAATATTGATGAGCTAATGATGCTCTGTGCTAATTTGATTGAGAATCGCATCCTTATAAAAAGTCGGTATAATATTTTGGAGAAAGATATAAAATCAATTAATATAAAAGCTAATGATGAACTTTTTCTTGAGCGTCTTATAAAGGTCATCAATGAAAACCTGTCAAATGTTGATTTTACTGTTGAAAATTTAGCAGATGAAGTAGGTATAAGTAGAGTGCAACTTCATCGTAAATTAAAAGATTTGATAGGTGTATCTACAAGTGAATTCATTCGTAATTTACGATTGCAACAGGCAACTATCTTACTCAAGGATAACAAAGTTAATATTTCTCAGATAGCCTATGCTGTTGGATTTTCAAATCCGATTTTGTTTTCTTCTACTTTCAAGAAAACGTATGGATGTACCCCTAGGGAGTATAGGGAGAGGAATATGTAACAAAATAATATATAGAATGTAACGCCTATGTTACAAATGACCGAATAGTATGTAACAATAAACTAGAGCATTTCATAACCATATTACTATGTTTGCAGCGTGTAAATTTTAAATTTAATATGTTATGAAAAATGCTTTTAATTTTAGGCCATGGATGGTTTTGGCTGTCTTGTTGACGTATTCATTGGGGACGTGGGCTCAATCTATTACGTTAAAAGGAATCGTGAAAGATGACTTTGGTGAAAGTATTATTGGTGCTAGCGTTTTGCAAAAAGGTACCACGAATGGTACGGTAACTGATTTGGATGGTAATTTTACTCTGACTGTCCCTAATAAAAATGCGGTGCTGGTTATTTCATTCATAGGCTATCTTACGCAAGAAATAACTGTAGGAAATCAAACTCATTTCAATGTTCTCCTAAAAGAAGACGCACAAAATTTGGATGAGGTGATTGTTATTGGTTATGGTACGGCAAAGAAAAGTGACTTGACGGGAGCCGTAACTCGTGCAGATATGGGTGCGTTGGAAAAATCACCTAATGTAAATGTTTTACAAGGCTTAAAAGGGGTTGTTCCAGGTCTGAATATTGGTATTGCAACCAAAGCGGGAGACTCACCTACTGTTTCTATTCGTGGTCGTAACTCTATTTCTGGTTCTACTGAGCCATTAGTTGTATTGGATGGAGTTATTTATCGTGGTAATATTTCTGATATTAACCCAAGTGATATTGCATCTATTGATGTGTTAAAGGACGCCAGTAGTACAGCTATTTATGGTTCACAAGCAGCAAACGGTGTGTTAATGATTACTACTAAAACGGTTAAAAGTGTTTCTAAGCCGATTTTGGAATATAGTGGTTCATTTACTTTGCAAGGTTTGATTAACAATGATATGAAACGTCTTGACAGAGATGGTTTCGCTACTCAGGTTGCTGATATTAAGTTGGCTGAGAGTCGTATGGGAACTGATATGTTACAACGTAATCCGGATTTCAACCCCGCTACTTATTTTAAAGATGGAGAAGTGATAACTGGTTATAATAATGGTGTGAATACCGATTGGTGGGATTTATTGACGGAAGATGTTCCTTATATTCAAAATCACAACATTAGTGTTCGTGGAAAAACAGAAAGGAATAGTTATTTTGTTTCTTTTGGTTTTACTGACCAACAAAACTTAGTTGTTAATGATACCTACAAACGTTATAATGTTCGCATGAACTTGGATAGTAAAATTACAGACTGGTTAAAAGTTGGAACTGCTTCCTATTTTAATATAAGTAACTTCTCCGGTGCGAATACTTCATTTAGTAGTTTGTTTAGCATTCCGGCTTCTGCCACTCCATATGAAGAAGATGGTAAAACATTGAAAGTACAACCTTTGGTAAGTACTGTAAATCCTTTGCTGACAATGAGTAATCCTGATAAGGATATACGCTATAACTTGTCAGGTAATGTATATGCCGATGTTAGTATTCCTTGGGTAAAAGGGTTGAGTTATCGTATCAGCTATGCGAATAACTGGACGATCTATAATTATTATAATTTTAATCCGTATGGCAATACTTTGTTAGGTCAGGCAGAGAAGAAACATACCAACCAAAATGAATGGACGTTGGACAATATCATTACTTACCAAAATACATTTGGAAAACATTCTGTTAATGCCACATTTGTATATGGTGTTGAAAAACGCACTTATGAGAGCACTGATGCTATTGCCAAAACTTTTACTGATAAGACTCTAGGATATAATAATATGGGAATGGGGCAAGCTGACTTGAATGCCATTACTTCAAATGCTTGGGAAGAAAGCAGCTTGTATAACATGTTGCGTTTAGTCTATACTTACAATGATCGCTACATTGTTACTGGAACCATTCGTCGTGACGGTTTTTCGGGATTCAGTAGTGGTAATAAGTTTGGTTATTTCCCATCAGTAGCTGCGGCATGGAGACTCTCTGAGGAATCTTTTATTAAAGATAATATCAAATGGATTGATAACTTGAAACTACGTTTGTCTTATGGTACCAGTGGGAATAGAACTAGTGGACGCTATGCAACTATGGCGCAAATGCAAAATAATTCATCCTATGGTAAGGGATATGTGTATGGTGATGGTGCAAAAGGTGGCTTGTTGCAACTAATGAAAACTTTGCCGAATCCCGATTTAAAATGGGAGACGACCAAATCGGTCAATTTAGGTCTTGACTTCAGTGTATTGGGGGGACGTTTGTTTGGTAATTACGAGTTTTATGTATCTAAAACCAGTGATTTGTTGTACGATGTTGAAATTCCTCATATGAATGGTATGGTTACTAACAGTATTCCTACTAACATCGGTAAGTTGCGCAATATAGGACATGAATTTAGTATTACTGGTATCCCCATTGTTAACAAAGATTTTCAATGGACCATTACTGCTAACTTCTCATTGAATAAAAATAAAGTAGAAAGTATCTTGGGTATTGATGCGAATAAAGATGGTAGGGAAGATGATTTGGTTGCAAGTAATATCTTTATTGGTGAACCCTTAGATCCGATTTATGATTATAACATCATTGGCATGTGGCAGGTAGAAGATTATAATAAAGGCATAATTCCTGATGGTTTCTTGTATGGTACTTACAAGATTGAAGATGTTAACCATGACAACGCATACACAGCTGAGGATGACCGGAAGATTCTTGGTTACAAAGATCCTTTATATCGTTTCAGTATTCAAAACAATTTTACTTATAAAGATTTTGAGTTGAATATCTTTATCAATTCTGTACAAGGTGGTAAAAATCACTACTTGGGCCAACCTGCTGGGAAATTAGTCATTCCTGATCACCTGTTGAGTAACAGTTTCATGAAATTTGATTATTGGACTCCCGAAAATCCAGATGCTCGATATCGCCAATTGGGATTCTATACTAATTCATTAGGTTCAGGATTTTCACCTTATATTTCCCGTAGTTTTGTTCGTTTGCAGGAGTTATCTTTAGCATATAACCTGCCTAAAAAATTCTTGAGCAAGATTCATGTAAATCGTGCGAAAGTGTTTATCAGCGCATCCAACCTCTTTACTATAACAGGTTGGGACGGATGGGATCCTGAAGCAGGACAAGGCATTAGCTATGACTTGGATGGAGGTTATCCAACGATGAAGAGCTATACACTGGGATTGAACTTTGAATTCTAAAAAATTAAATACGTATCACAATGAAAAACTTGAAATATATATTTGCAGCTGTTGCATTATCATGTTTAGGCACAGCTTGTAATGAAAGTAGCTGGTTGAAAGAAACTCCCTACGATTTCTATACGCCTGAAAATTCCTATACTACAACTGACCAGTTCCAAAATGCGTTAAATTACTTGTATGATCAGGTACGAGGGATGCGTTGGAAAATGGGTGACCAAAATATGGCTTTAATTTGCAGTGATATTGCTTCCGGTGGAACAGATACTTCCCCTGTTGCTAAATTTAATGACTTTAAAACGTTTCTTACTCCCTATACTTATGTAGCCAGTTCATATTGGGATAGAGCTTATTCAGCCATAGCTAATGCAAATGTTATTATCAGCCGTATTGATATGGAAAATGAGGTAGGTGAGGATAACAAAAAAGTAATTAAAGGACAAGCACTCTTTTTCCGCGCTTATTTTTATAATTTCTTAGCAAATTTATATGGCGGTGTTCCATTGATATTAGAAGAAGCTACCGAACCTCGGAAGGATTATGTACGGGCAACGCGTGAAGCTACTTATGACCAGGCACGTCAGGATTTGGAAGATGCCATCAAAATGCTGAATGATATTACAAAGGCTAAAGATGGTGAAGTAAATATTCAGGCTGCTCAACATTTGTTGGCAGAAGTTTATATTTCTCTTGGAGATTATTCCGAAGCCATTGCTGCAGCTACTGCTGTTATTACTCACCCCAGTATGGGATTGATGAAAACACGTTTCGGTTCAAGAAAAGACGAAACCGGTGATCCTTATTGGGACTTATTCCAATTGAATAACCAAAACCGTTCAAGTGGTAATACTGAAACAATTTGGGCTTTACAGTATGAATATAAGAACTCCGGTTCTTCCTATAGTAATGAAATGCCGCGTTGGTTACTGCCTTATTATGAAGGCTTGAATGTGCGAGATAAAGAAGATACAAAGAATGTAAAAGCCTTTACACTCAACACGATGGAAAAAGGTGGTAGAGGTATCGGTACTATTCGTCCTACTAATCACTTCCTCAACGAAATTTGGGAATCAGGAGATATCCGTAATTCTGAATTGATGATTATACGCGATTTCCAAGTTGACAATCCGGAAGCGAAAGATTTCAAAAAATGGATCATGGCTGATGGGTTATATGATAAGTTTAATAAGGAACAGCAAACTCGTCAGTTCTATCCGTTTATTATGAAATTCAGTCAGGTCGGTACTTTAGAGGAAGATAATTATCAGAAAAATGCTGATGGTACATATAAACTTACAGCTTTGGGTGAGCATGGCGTGGTTTACGCATGGGGAAGTCTAAGTGCTAATACTTCTATGAAAGACGAATACATGTATCGTTTGGCCGGTACTTATCTTCTTAGAGCAGAAGCCTATTTGGCCAATAATGAACCGGATAAGGCTATGGCAGATCTGAATGAACTTAGAGATCGTGCTCGAACTCGCCAGCTTACTAGTTCAAGTGAAGTAACACTCGATTTCATTCTGGACGAGCAAATGCGTGAGTTATATTTCGAAGATTTTCGTGTGCCTACCTTATGCCGTTTAGGTAAAATGGTGGAGCGCTCTAGAAAATATAATCCGTTTGGTGCAAATGTTGGTGATCACCAGAATTTATTCCCTATTCCGTATAGCGAAATAGAAAAGAATATATTTAATAAAATAGAACAAAATCCGGATTATGAGAAATTCTAGGAGTTTATGAACTCTTCAGAATCTATCTCAGTGCTTCATAAGAAGTAGGCTGATATTTATCTATTTTATAAATACCAACTTAAAAAACACATTATAGCAAATATTGTTATGAGGAGATTATTACTATTATGTTATTTGGTTACGGCGGGAGTTGTCGGGATATTCGCTCAAGGAGAAAACCGATTAAAGGATAACTTTGACTTCGATTGGAAATTTTCATTAAATGATGATCGCCAGTATGCTGATCCTGTGTATAATGACCAATCGTGGGAAGATATCCAACTACCGCATGACTGGAGTATTAAATTGAATTTTGACCATTCGATTAGTGGATCGGCAGCTCATTTGCCTGGTGGCATCGGTTGGTATCGCAAAGCGTTTATTGTACCGGCTTCCTATAAAAATAAGTCCGTATCTGTTTTATTTGATGGCATTTTTCATCAGAGTGATGTTTATATTAACGGTAAACATTTAGGTTTTCGGCCGTATGGATTTTGTAGTATTGAATATGATCTGACTCCATATCTGAAGTATGGGGAAAAGAATATAATTTCTGTACGTGTTGACCGTTCGGGAAAAGATAACATCGCTCGCTGGTATACGGGATCTGGAATTTATCGTCATGCTTGGCTGATTGTAACCAACCCTATGCATGTAATTAACAATGGTACTTATGTTACTACGCCAGAGATAGATGCCCAAAGAGCATGCGTGGCTGTTGTGACAAGCCTTACCAACACTTCTCACCAAGAAGAAACTGCTACACTTATGCAGTATATTCTGGATAAAGAAGGAAAAGTTGTAGCCAAAAGTGATAACCGAAAAGTTACGGTTCAGCCCAAAGATACGGTTGATGTAACTCAACAACTGAATTTGGAAAATCCTGTGCTATGGTCGATTGATACTCCGTCGATGTATACCATGAAAACCATAGTGAAGATTGGGCGAAAAACCGTTGATGACTATCGTACTCCATTTGGTGTGCGCACTATAGAGTTTACAGCTGATCGTGGATTTTTCTTAAATGGTCAGCAAGTCAAACTTAAAGGCTTGTGTTTGCATCAGGATGCCGGTGCATTAGGGACAGCTGTACCCGACCGGAGTAGTGAACGCCGTTTGGAGATTTTGAAGGAATACGGGTGTAATGCCATCCGCTGTGCGCATAATCAACCCTCTCCTGAATTTCTGGATATGTGTGACCGTATGGGATTTATCGTAATCGATGAGGCATTTGATAAATGGAAATCCGGTTATTATGCCAAATATTTTGACGAATGGTGGCAAAAAGATATGGAGGATATGTTGTTACGTGACCGTAATCATCCGTCGGTTGTTTTGTGGAGTATCGGAAACGAGCTGCAGGAAGCGTGGGAAAGCTCTGATGAAGGAGTGGAACGTGCAAAAATGCTGCAGGATTTTGTTCACCAAAAAGAACCGAGTCGTATGGCAATTCTCTCTGCGCAAAACAACCATCAGGAAAAGTTTTCCGGTGTAACGGATGTTATCGGATATAACTATTTGGAGGCACGTATGTTAAGTGATCACAAGAAATTCCCCGAACGCCGTTTTATGATAACCGAAGAGCTTCCTTATTATAGTGGTGAAGAAGGAAACATTCGTAGTTATACTCCGTATAATCCATGGAACATCATTGCTGAGAATGAATTTGTAGCCGGTGGATTTATTTGGTCGGGGGTAGATTACTTAGGTGAGGCAGCTAGTCGGGAAAGCCATGGATGGCCCAACGGGCTGTTTGATATCTGTATGTTTGAGAAACCTCGCGCTGCCTATCATCGTGCGATGTGGAACAATAAACCATTGGTAAGCATAGCTTTTCTTGATCCTTCTCTTGATATCGACCATGGAAGGGATTTGTGGCAGTGGCCTAAGATGGCTTCACACTGGAACTTGCCGAGAACGTATTTCGGACAAGTTATTCAGGTGTGCACTATCACAAATTGTGAAGAAGTAGAGATGTTTATGAATGGTAAATCGATGGGCAAACAAAAAACAGCTGACTTTACGAATAATACTATTATATGGAATATTCCTTATCGTCCGGGAACTTTGGAAGCAAAGGGATATAATGATGGGAAAGAAGTAGCAGCTTATCAGCTTGCCACATCAAAAGATACGGATTCTTTAACTTTGACGCCCGACCGGACAATGATTAAAGCAGACGGACAAGATTTGTCGCACATTGCTATTCAGTTGTACGATGAGGATGGGAAACCTGTACAGACGGATGATAAAGAGTTGACTGTAACGGTGGAAGGTGATGGCCGTTTCTTGGGCATTGATAACGGAGATTTAAGACGTAAAAATTCATTTAGCGGGAACAGGTTGAAAACCTATTTCGGCAGGGCGCTGGTTGTTGTACAATCCTTGCGTAAAGCGGGCACGATGACAGTTAGTGTGAAGATGGAAGGAAAAGCAACTCCTTATGTAGTTACCATCCAGTCCGTCCGGTAGTTGGTAAGTGGTTTGATATTAGTTGAATAACAGAAAAGAGTGTACTGTAATGGTGCACTCTTTTTGTGTATAAAATAGTTTCGTAATAGGTATATCTTTAGCGTTTGTTATATTGAAAACAGAAAATGTAACATAGAAAATAATGTTGTAGTTTCAGTATAATAAGATGTATCATATCTGATATATTCTAACTGAAAGATTCCGTAATTTTGAACAATAAAGCTACAGTTAACTTGGAGAGTTGTTTTAATCTAATATGAATATGAGAAGAATTTATTTTTTTGTTTGCATTATTGTATTGTGTTGTATAAACTCGGCTCAAGCGCATCTCCCTTGCCCGGTGAATGGCAGGGGGGTATTGCAATGTGATGCCGAAGTGAAATCATCTTATAAGAAAGGTGTGTCTCTTCATTTTGATGTTAATTCCCGGGAAGAATCTTATGCAGCCCGAATGTTGACGAAGTCTTTGCAAGAACGGGGATATGTAATAAATGCGAATAGTGGAGATTATTCAATCAAATTCTTAATTGACAAGAGGAGATATGATGCCGAAGCATTTGCTATTATTCCTGAAGGAAATGTAATCAAAATTATTGGAGGAGATTATAGGGGACTTATTTATGGGGCATTGTCATTGTCGGAAGATTTGAGGAATGAAATTTTGTTGGATAATGCGGTTGCTCGGAGTGAAAAGCCGAAATTGATGTTACGAGCTGTAAAGTACGATCTTCCATGGGATACCTATCGGCATAGTGAAGCGTTGAATCTTCATGATGAGACCTGTCGTGACCCGAAATATTGGGAAGCATTTTTGGATATGATGGCCGAAAATAGGCTGAATGCTTTGTCGCTTTGGAACTTGCATCCTTATCCATTTATGATCATACCTAAAAACTATCCGGAAGCGAGCCCGTTTACGAAAGAAGAATTTAAAGAGTGGCAAAAGCTTTTTCAGTCTATCATCGGCATGGCTGCTGAGCGAGCTATCGAAACCTATCTGATTCCGTTCAACATTTTTGTGACGCCGGAGTTTTCAGTTGCACATAATGTAGCAATGGATAATCTTGATCATCATTTCTATGTGCGTGGGGAAACGGCACAAATTGTCAAAGACTACACACGCGAATGTGTAACCCAAGTGTTGGAAGAATATCCTGATTTAACGGGGTTTGGATTGACTTTGGGTGAAGGCATGGCAGGTATGACACCACAAGAACGTGAAGCTTGGATGACTGAAACTATCATTGAAGGGATGCGGCGGGCCAATCGACCTTCTAAACTGGTACATCGCGTACCGTTCTCTAGTACGACCGAATCACTTGGGAATACCAGCGTTGAAACGGAGCGCATAACTCGCGCATCCATAGAGCGGGAAGCGGATATGGGCTTTACCGAAGGTCCTATTTTTGCAGACTTTAAATTCAATTGGTCACATTCCCTTTCCACGCCCAAGCTGATTAAAGTGCATGGTGGCCCGTTGTATGATACTTACTTTAATCCTGTCTCCGATAAATATAAGGTGACTTGGACAGCACGTAATGAAGATATCTTTTGCCTACGTTGGGGGGTACCTGAATTTGTCAGAGCGCATGTGAAATTAAATTCTCCGGCTTATGTTGGAGGGTATTTTATAGGTTCGGAAACCTATATCCCGGCAAAAGATTATTTCACGACGGATATGAGTAAGGCTAATTGGAAATGGGCTTTTGAACGTCAATGGCTGTATTATAAAATTTGGGGACGTTTGTTGTACGATAGTGATACGCCGGATGAAGTGTTTCATGCTGAATTTATTCGTCGTTATGGCAAAGATGGTGAAAATCTGCTGAAAGCTTCTTCACTTGCCGGCATCACACCGCTGGTGTTTGCGTCAAATACGGACTGTGGTTGGGATTTTACCTTGTATAGTGAAGGATTGATGGCTCTTGTTCCTAAAGATCGGAATAGGCCGGGAACCCCATTGGAAGAATATGTTTCTATCGACCGATTGATTCACCAAAATCCGCTTGATACCTCTTTTGTTAAAGTAGCAGATTATGTGGAACGGATATTGGCTGGCGGAAGTTTTACCAAAGAAAGGGTCACACCTCCGCAGATAGCCGATTCTTTGGAAAGGAATGCCAAACAAGCTCTTAAACTGGTAGAAAATATTAACCCGGCAAAGAATCAGAATGCAGCATTGATCTATGAAGTTGCAGATATTAAAACTTGGGCTAATTTAGGTTTACATTATGCCGAGAAGATACGTGGGGCTATTGCTTTGCAAACTTACAGGGTAAATGGAAATAAGACTTATCAGCAACAAGCGATACGGCACTTGAGTAAAGGACTGGAATATTGGGATAAAGTTATTGAAATTACTCGTCCGTTATACAACGATATGCCGTTGGTTCATTACAGTGAGCAAGGGGGGAAGCATTGGAAGGAAAATGATCATTTACGCTTTCACTGGGCATTGATTCGTCCTGATGTGGCTAAAGATCTGGAAATAGCCAAACGATAGCTGTGTGATATGGATTTTGATGAAACATATAATATCAATACTAAATTCAAACTTTTTTATATGAAAAATAGAGCGTTATTATTTGCATGCGTTGGAATACTTGTGTGTAACGGGCTTATAGCTAAAGAATATCATGTAGCTAAGAGTGGCTCGGATACCAATCCCGGTACAGTTGAAGCTCCGTTCCTTACAATTTCTAAAGCGGCAATGGTTCTTAATGCCGGTGATACTGTAACTGTACATTCCGGCACTTATCGCGAGTGGGTAAGTCCCCGCAATTCTGGCTTGAATCGTACTTCGCGTATCGTGTATCGTGCTGCTCCGGGCGAAGATGTTTGGATCAAAGGGTCGGAAGAAATTAAAGGTTGGGTGCGTCAACGGAATTCTACAGTTTGGAAGGTTGTGGTGCCTAATAGTGTATTCGGCGATTTTAATCCGTTTGCAGAAAAGCTTTGGGGAGATTGGCTCGATAAGAATCCTGTAACCTATCATTTAGGAGAAGTTTTCTTGAATGGCAAGTCATTTTATGAGGTGGACAGCCTTTCTAAAGTGAGAAATCCTCAGGAATTTCCGGATTCCAAGAACAAAGCCCAGTCGCTTTACCAATGGTATGCCGAAGTAGGTGATACGGAAACTGTCATTTGGGCTAATTTCCACAAATACAATCCCAATAAGGAACTTGTAGAAATCAATGCTCGTCCGGCTTGTTTTTTCCCGAAGGAACAAGGTGTGAACTATATTACGGTACAAGGCTTCAAAATGTCGCAGGCGGCAGTTCAGTGGGCTCCTCCTACAGGTGTTCAGAAAGGACTTTTAGGCCCTAATTGGAGTAAGGGTTGGATTATTGAGGGAAATGAAATATCGAATGCCAAGTGTTCTGGAATCAGCTTAGGGAACGATTTTGCTTCGGGCAACAATCTTTGGACATTGGAGCAAAGTATTGTGGGATTTAACCGGGAGATAGAGTCGGTTATTAAGGCCTGGCGTATGGGCTGGAACAAGGAGAATATCGGTTCTCATGTGGTACGTAATAACGTTATCTTTGATTGCGAACAGACAGGTATTTGTGGACACATGGGAGCTATATTCAGTGTGATTGAGAATAATCATATCTATGATATTCATACTAAGCGCCAGTTTACCGGTGCAGAGATCGGTTGTATTAAATTGCATGCGCCTATTGATGTGGTTGTTAAAGACAACTGGCTTGATAACGGTTATCGAGGTATATGGCTCGACTGGCAGTGTATTGGAACTCGTATAACAGGTAATTTGTTTACGAATAATGACTTTTATGACATCATGATTGAAGTTACCCATGGCCCCTGTTTGATTGACAATAACATACTGTTGTCTGCTAATTCTGTAAATAATCTGTCACAAGGGACTGCGTGGGTGCACAATCTCATCGGTGGAGTGGTAACAGTACGTCCTATTCCCATACGTTATACGCCTTACCATGAGCCACATTCAACGGACATCATAGGTCTAACAAGTATATTGTGCGGGGATGAGAGACTTTATAATAACATTCTTACAGTAGTTCCCGGCTCACAGTCTGAACATAAGCTTGATGGTTTCTCTCCTTACGATTCTCATCCTGAATATAAAGAAGGAATTTATCAGGAAATGAACCGCACATCACGAGGTTCGGTTCAGTCAAAAGACTTTACGTTGGCTATGTACACCGGTGCTAACCTTTATTATGATGGAGTGAAACCCTATGCTCACGAACCTTATAATATTGTAAGTAATCATGCATTGGCTCCCACAATTGAACAGCGTGGTGACGAGGTGGTTCTTAAGTTGAACTTTGACAACAATATTTCGCAATTGCAGTCGCAAATTATCGACACAGAAAAAATGGGAGTAACCTTCTTTTCAAATGGTTATTTCGAAAATCCGGATGGAACGCCTATAACACTTAATACAGACTATTTAGGAGTTTCTCGAGGAGACGCTCCTAAAGCAGGACCATTTGAAAATGTTGTATCCGGTGTACAGGAAATCGTAGTTTGGAGGGGACATCACAAACCGTAAATTCCAGAACACCACCTTGAACCTTGTCACATTGTTTTTTTTGTGACGCAAAATAAAAATGTTATTCTTTTGATACACAAATTGAAATCGAAGCTGTTAATGGAAATCTGTTATTAGGAAAAGTGTTTCAAGGAGAAAGGATAACATAAGATGCAGGGCAGAGGAAACTATTTATAACAGGCTATAAAACAATACTCTACATGTCCCATTTGAATGCCACCCTTTGGTATATTGAGTACCAAACGTTGGTATTTCAAGTACCACTCTTTGGTATTCCAAGTACCAAGCATTGGTATTTTAAATACCAAAGTTGGGTATTTAAAATAGTCAGCATAGAGTTTGTTTTTGACGAGTGACGACAAAATATTGGTCGTCACTGTTTATGCGCCTTGTCGTCACAGGTAACCCACTTATCCTTAGTGTATTGAAGTGAAAAGTGACGAGTGACGACAAAAAATGAAAAGATAATAGTATTTTTGTGCCAGCCAAGAGCTTAGTAGCGGTTTTATATCCGCTGCCAAGCTCTTTTTTATGTCCTTTTTCGTAGAAGCGTAGCTTGGTAAATTCGTGCAAAATCTGTGCAAATGCCTTTATAAACAAAAAAGACACTCAAGAGTGGAAGCCTCTCAAATGCCTTATTTTCAAGCCTTTCGACTTTGTAGCGGGACCCGGGATTGAACCGGGGACCTCATGATTATGAATCATGCGCTCTAACCAGCTGAGCTATCCCGCCATTATTTCTCGATTGCGGGTGCAAAGATATAGCTTTTATTTAAACTGCCAAAATATTTGTGGAGATTTTCTGCTATTTATTTTGTCAATAGAAAAAAGGAAATAGTATTTTCCTTTTTTCTTATATAGCATAATGCAACATAATCAGCACTTTAATCTTGCATTGTGGAGTTGAATTGAATAAAATCAATGAATATTTTTTCTAATTAGAAAAAAGTATTTATCTTGGCCGGCGTAATACAAAGAAGACATATACTATGGAAAGGAAAAAAATACATTTGGAATATCTCTTGAATGCGACTTCTAAAAGTATTCTTTGGACAGCAATAAGCACTCCTACTGGTTTGGAGGGCTGGTTTGCGGACAAGGTGCAGTCAGATGATAAGACCGTCTCTTTCTTTTGGGGGAAAACAGAAAGGCGCGATGCTGAAATTATTGCTGTGCGAGCATATTCTTTTATTCGCTTCCGCTGGCTTGATGATGAGAACCCGCGTGAGTATTTTGAATTAAAGATGACAAACAACGAGTTGACCAATGACTTTGTACTTGAAATTACTGACTTTACCAATGCGGATGAAGCAAACGATTTGTGTGAATTATGGGAATCTCAGGTAGACACTTTGCGTAGAACATGCGGTTTTTAGTTAACTTTCAATTAAAAATTTCCCGTACTCCCTTTTTTGTGCTACTTTTGTGCGTTCATTGCATGAAACAAGTAAAATGCTGCGCATAAAAAAGTTAGATATATTTATATTAAAGAGCTTTTGTCTGCTCTTTATGGGCACTTTCTTCATCTGCCTGTTCATCTTCATGATGCAATTTCTGTGGAAATATGTAGACGAAATGGTGGGAAAGGGATTGGAGATGAACGTTCTTGCTCAGTTTTTCTTCTATTCGGCGCTGACGCTGGTACCGGCTTCATTGCCTTTGGCTATCTTGTTGGCGGCCCTCATTACTTTTGGAAATTTTGGAGAACGCTTTGAGTTGCTTGCTATGAAAGCGGCAGGTATTTCTTTGTTGAAAATTATGCGTCCGCTGATATTCTTCATATCTCTTATCTGTTGTGTTTCCTTTTATTTCCAAAATGTCATCGGTCCTAAAGCACAGACTAAGTTGTGGACGCTGTTGGTTTCCATGAAGCAGAAATCACCTGAAGTGGATATCCCTGAAGGAGTATTCTATGACGAGATAGATGGTTATAACCTGTATGTCAAGCATAAGAATCGGGAGACGGGTATGTTGTATGATGTGCTGATTTATAATTTTGAAAAAGGGTTTGAGAATGCACAAATAATTAAATCGGATTCCGGCAGGTTGGAAATGACGGCAGATAAGCAGCACCTTTATTTGCATCTTTATAGCGGTGAGCAGTTTGAGAACCTGAAGTCGCAAAATATGAACCAAAAAAACGTGCCTTACCGCCGGGAAACTTTCGTCGAGAAGCATGCGATTATAGAGTTCAATTCGGATTTTAATATGGTGGATGCCGGATTTATGAGTAATCAGTCCAGTAGCAAGGATATGAGTATGTTGCAGGCAGATATTGACTCTATGAAAGTTCAGAATGACAGTATCGGACGGACTTACTATAAGGAAGCAATGGCAAGTACTTATAAAGCCACTGTTAATACATTGAGTAAAGACGATACGCTAAAGATAGAATCGGCTCATTTAGGCAGTTACAATGTGGACAGTCTGTTCAATGTGGCTACTTTGATGCAGAAACAGAAAATAATGTCTACGGCTGTCAGTCGTGCAGAGAGCGCTGCAAGTGATTGGAGCTTCAAAAGCTTCAATATCTCACAGACTGAGACCAGCTTGAGACGGCATATGACTTCCTGGCATGAGAAACTGACGCTCTCGTTGGCCTGCCTTATCTTCTTTTTTATCGGTGCGCCATTGGGGGGTATCATTCGTAAAGGTGGGTTGGGCATGCCTGTGGTGGTGTCCGTACTTATTTTTATAATCTACTATATTATTAATAATACGGGCTATAAAATGGCTCGTGATGGTAAATGGATTGTGTGGATGGGTATGTGGACCAGTACTGCTATATTGGCACCGTTGGGAGCCTTTCTTACTTATAAATCCAATAATGATTCGGTAGTACTGAATGCTGATGCTTATATCAACTGGTTCAAGAAAATAGCGGGTATCCGTAGCGTCCGTCATCTTTTCCGAAAGGAAGTGATTATTCACGATCCGGATTACGCTTGTTTGCCGGGAGAGCTCCAGCAGTTGTCGGCCGACTGTCGCGCATATGCTGAAAAGAAATCTTTGATGCGTGCACCTAATTACTTCAGTTTGTGGATGAATTATACTCCTCATGACGAGGAGGTAGTGGCGCTTAATGAACGGATGGAGGCATTGATAGATGAAATGTCCAATACAAGGTCTATACCGTTACTGACAGCACTGAACAATTATCCAATCATAGCCGTTCATGCCCATGTGCGGCCTTTCCGTAATTATTGGCTGAATATGCTGTGTGGAGTGATAGTTCCTGTCGGTTTGTTTTTCTATTTCCGTATTTGGGCATTCCGTATCCGGTTGGGTAATGATATGGAACGGATTATCCGTACAAACGAGGAGATACAGAATATAATAAAAGTCGATCTGAATAAATAATAAAAAGTAAACATATGGAAACAGTAAAGTTGAATACAATAGAAGAGGCTATTGAAGATTTTAAAGCCGGTAATTTTGTGATTGTAGTCGATGATGAAGATCGTGAAAACGAGGGAGATTTGATTATTGCTGCCGAACAGATCACGCCGGAAAAGGTAAACTTCATGCTGAAACATGCACGTGGTGTGCTGTGCGCTCCTATTACGGTGTCTCGTTGCAAGGAACTGGATCTGCCCCATCAGGTGTCTGATAATACTTCTGTATTGGGTACTCCTTTTACGGTAACTATTGATAAGTTGGAAGGTTGCACAACCGGTGTCTCTGCTGCCGATCGTGCTGCGACAATCCAGGCGTTGGCCGATCCTGCTTCAACTCCTGCTACTTTCGGTCGTCCCGGACATATTAATCCGCTGTATGCTCAGGAGAAAGGTGTGTTGCGTCGTGCAGGTCACACAGAAGCCACAATTGATATGTGCCGTTTGTCCGGTTTCTATCCGGCTGGTGCGCTCATGGAAATTATGAATGAAGACGGTACAATGGCACGTCTGCCGGAATTGCGTAAAATGGCTGATGAGTTTAATTTGAAACTGATTTCCATTCGCGACATGATAGCTTATCGCTTGCGACAGGAATCTATCGTGGAGAAGGGAGTAGAGGTGGATATGCCGACAGAACATGGACATTTTCGTCTCATTCCTTTCCGCCAAAAGTCCAATGGTTTGGAGCATGTAGCTTTGTTCAAGGGAACTTGGGAACCTGATGAACCCGTATTGGTACGTGTACACTCTTCTTGTGCAACAGGAGATATTTTTGGCTCTATGCGTTGTGATTGCGGAGAACAGCTTCATAAGGCTATGGAGCTGATTGAGAAGGCTGGTAAAGGAGCTATTGTGTACCTCAATCAGGAAGGTCGCGGTATCGGATTAATGGAAAAGATGAGAGCTTATAAGCTTCAAGAAGATGGCATGGATACAGTGGACGCCAATATCTGCCTCGGACATTTGGCGGATGAACGTGACTATGGAGTAGGTGCTCAAATACTGCGTGAACTAGGTGTGCATAAGATGCGTTTGCTCACAAATAATCCAGTGAAACGTGTCGGTTTGGAGGCTTATGGCTTGGAGATTGTAGAGAATGTGCCGGTTGAAACAACTCCTAACCGATATAACGAGCGTTACTTACGTACAAAGAAAGAACGTATGGGGCATATTCTTCATTTTAATAAGTAACTGATTTTTTGTTTTATTATATCAGAGAAAATCGCTTATTTTGCAATCAGATTTGCATAACAACCATTAAATAGAAACAAAATGAACCAATTATCAGATCGTTTGAACAGCTTGTCGCCTTCTGCGACGTTGGCTATGTCTCAAAAGAGTGCAGAGCTGAAAGCTCAAGGCATAGATGTAATTAACTTGAGTGTCGGAGAACCGGATTTTAATACTCCCGACCATATTAAAGAGGCTGCGAAAAAGGCGATAGACGATAACTTCTCTCGCTATTCTCCGGTTCCGGGCTATCCGGCTTTGCGCAATGCTATTGTGGAGAAATTAAAAAAAGAGAACGGTCTGGAATATACTGCTGCACAAATCTCTTGCGCCAACGGAGCTAAACAGTCAGTTTGCAATGCAATCTTGGTACTGGTAAATCCGGGCGATGAGGTGATTGTGCCTGCACCTTATTGGGTTAGCTACCCTGAAATGGTGAAGTTGGCAGAAGGTAAACCGGTGATTGTTACAGCAGGCATTGAACAGGATTTCAAGATAACGCCTGCGCAATTGGAAGCTGCCATTACGCCGAAAACCAAAGCACTGATACTTTGCTCTCCTTCCAATCCTACCGGTTCTGTATATAGTAAAGAAGAATTAGCCGGACTGGTTGCCGTATTGGCTAAGTATCCTCAGGTAGTTGTTATAGCTGATGAAATTTACGAACATATCAACTATATCGGTAAACACCAAAGTATTGCACAATTCCCGGAAATGAAAGACCGTACAGTAATTGTGAATGGCGTTTCCAAGGCATATGCCATGACAGGTTGGCGTATCGGTTTCATTGCTGGTCCTGAATGGCTTGTAAAGGCTTGTAACAAATTGCAGGGGCAGTATACTTCAGGTCCATGTTCGGTTTCTCAGAAAGCTGCTGAAGCTGCTTATACAGGAACGCAGACTCCGGTGGAGGAGATGCGTAAAGCGTTTGAGCGTCGTCGCGATCTCATTGTGAAGTTGGCTAAGGAAGTTCCGGGATTTGAGGTAAACGTGCCGGAAGGTGCTTTCTACTTATTTCCCAAATGCAGTTCGTTCTTTGGAAAGTCTGCGGGAGAACGTAAGATTGATAATTCTGATGATTTGGCTATGTACCTGCTGGAGGTAGCTCATGTAGCTTGTGTGGGTGGTACTTCGTTCGGTGCTCCTGAGTGCATTCGTATGAGTTATGCTACGAGTGATGAGAATATTGTCGAGGCGATTCGCCGTATCAAAGAAGCATTGTCGCAGCTTGCATGATCCGTAATGAGTGAGATATTAAATAAAAAGGCTCGGTTTCATTGAAACC
>ULIT01002840.1_pt1 | contig 17844 bp, 8 predicted proteins | sample 1950521 | NCBI WGS metagenome assembly ULIT01 (sample SAMEA4835454, study PRJEB28245) | human gut metagenome | biome: gut microbiome; material: fecal sample | place: Denmark | collected 2008
TTCTGGCCTGACTTTCCTATCAATTTCACATTATGCATAACCTCTATATTCTTTACATACAAATTCTTCAAAATCTCATTATAAATCTCTTGAGCAAATTTCTCATATTCAATATTATCATTCATAAAAATCAATTTTAAGATTGTCGATACTTCAAAAGTAAACAATTTATCTTAGTCAAAATCTCCTAGATACATTATTTTCGACTATAATACAGTATAAAATTGAATTATACGCAATAAAATTTCCTTTTACAGCTAATTATTAATTAAAACTCAATTACTTTTTTAGGCAAAAGGATTATATTTGTATAATTGTTAATTAAAGATGAGATATGTCCAACAAAAAAATAAACCGAATCAAGGTGATGCTAGCCGAGAAGGAAAAGACCAATAAATGGCTGGCAGAACAAGTGGGGAAAGATCCTGCTACTATCTCCAAATGGTGTACAAATGCGGCACAACCCAGTTTAGAAATGCTACTTCAAATAGCTAAAGTTCTTAATGTGGAGGTTAAGGATTTGCTAAGAGAGTCTAATGCATAATTTTAGATCAACAAAAACTGATGGGAAATAACATAAATTATGCAGAATGTGTGCATAATTCATGTAGAATTTTGTGTCAATAATTAATTGTTTTATACTTTTTAGTCTTTTGTAATTATGCAGAATTCTGAAACTGAACTAATTATTAACCTAGTTTGGCAATATTTTAATAAAATGAGAGGTACATTTTCAGTAAATGATATGTTTCCTTCTGTAATTTATATATTATATGGTTATCATAAGCAATATATGTTTGAGAAAACCATAAGAAATTCTATTCGATTTATAAGTGAAACAGATGAGCTTCTAAACGATTTATATTTGTATGTAGAAAGCATTAATCACCATAATATTGATTTCCAACTACTGGAGTTTTATAACACTATAACTAATATTTCTCATGAAAAGTTTGAAATAGCATATCCTGAGATTCTGTCGTTATTAAATGACCGTATATCCTCCATAGGTGGGAAAGTTAGTGGAGAGTTTTATACTCCAAATGAAATCCTATCTTTAATAGCTTATTTTGTTAATAAAGAGGCATGTAAAACCATATATGATCCTTTTTGTGGTACTGCTTCCATAATAAACCATCTAAGTAAAGACGTATGTTTTGTAGGTCAAGATTTAAATCATTGGTCTACATTATTAGCGCGTGTTGTTTTAGATGCATCAAATACAAATCAATTTACAATTACATGTACAGATTCATTAACAAATTGGAATCATCGACATTTTGATGCAGTCATTGCATGTCCTCCTCTTGGAGTTCGGTTATCAGAAAAACAAATCAGCGACTTATCTCATAATGAATTTAATTATAGGACATTGGAAGATGTGTTATTTATGCGTTCATTTAAAGATAATAATGCCAACTTATTTATTGCATTAGAATCTTTAGGTTTGACTTTTAATTCTGGACATTATAAAAGTTTAAGGAGATTTTTAGTTGAAAATAATTTATTAGATACAATTATTTCATTGCCATCAAATTTGTTATATGGAACCAGTATTTCTCCAATATTAATTATCTGCAAAAGGAACCGTAAGACAAAGGCCCCCATTACGTTTATTCATGCAGAAAATTATTTCTCTGGTGAAAATAGATTTAAGCGCAAATTTGATATGCACCGATTTCTCTCACAATATGAAAGTGAAGAGACATCAGATATAGTCAAAGTAAATATTGAAAACATTTGTAATAATGAATATAATTTAAATCCCAATTTGTATAATGCAGAAATCAAATTAAAAGAGGGGCAAATGGCTATACCCTTGTCAGAATTAATTACACCTGCCGAAATATTTAGAGAGGTAGATCATAAGGAGATAGACTTAGTAACCAGTAGTTTACTTAGCAATGATTTCATTAAAGTACTTACTAACAAAAATAAATCAGCACATGTAGATGATTCTAGACGACATATGCTTCATCGTTGTTACCATTCCACAATCTACGATAATTTGCTATTAGTAACAGATTCATTAATGAGTATTCGCTATGGACTTCGCACTAATGATTCATATTTTAAATGCAGTTCCCCTATTCGAGCATATCGTATTAATACAACATTAATAGAACCAGAATATCTTGTATATAAATTGCTAAACAATTCTGTGCTTAGTAAAGGAGGAATACCTTTAAGTGGATACATGAAGTATTCAATAGTTATTGATAAAGAAAAAAATAAACAGCTAGCTGTCATAGATAAGCTGAAATATGAATACAATGAAAAGATAAAATCCGAACATGAGGCTGATTTACAACGTTTAGGAATAAAGCGCAATATTTCTGATTTAGAGCACATGATAGCCCCTACTCAGTTTAAAATCAATCAGATCGTTTCAAGGCTCGAACGAATAACTCCAGGGGCGGGGAATTATATGACAATGATTAAGTCCTTGAAAGACAATGTAAATTATATGTCTCGTATAATCCATTTTTCAAATGTTAGATTAAATTCCGAATCTATTAATCTAAAAGAAGGTAATTTATCGGATTTCATTCAAACTTATTCTGAAGGATGGAAAAATTATGGAGGTAATTATTTTAGATTAGAAGTTGTAGATTCAGAGACAACCATTTTAACCTATTTTGATAGGACTTTACTAACAGTTATGTTGGATGCAATCTTAAGTAATGCAATATATCATGGATTTCATAAACAAAAAAATTACACAGAGGATAACACTGTAGAGATTTCTTTAGCTAAAGTCGAATACAACGATAAATCATACGCTTGTTTAACAATAGCAAATAATGGAGATCCTATGAGTGAAGAATTTACAATAAATGATTACATTTCAAGAGGAAGATTTAGTTCTGAAACCGGCAGGTCTGGTTTAGGAGGTAATCATGTTTATGAAATAGTAAAGGGACACAATGGTTTCCTTTTTTTAGATAGTAACAAACAATGGAACATGATTGTAGAAGTATTACTTCCAATCAATGAACCTTCTGAAAATTTAACAAAATATGAACATGAATGTATATAATATAGTTTGGGCAGATGACCAAATCGATGAATTACTAGATGATGATATGCTATGTGATTTGAAAGATCGTGGTTTCAATATTATAGCTAAAGCTCATAATGGAATTGAATTGGAATCGTCACTTATAAATCTTGACAAGGTTGATGCTGTTATCATTGATGCAAACTTTAATGAGTCAGACAAAAAAATAGAAAGTGAACGAGATACATCCGGATTGGATTATGCCCGTAGTCTATACAAACATAAATGTAATAAGAGCATCCCATTCTTTCTATTTACTGGCCGAAGCGATGAGTTATTGCAGGACATTTATAAGCATAATCCTGAGTTCCTTAAAGATTTTCCACGACATAAAAGGTGGTTTAACAAATCTCTTTCAGATGAATTCGACGACATGTTGAATGAAATTAAAAATGCTGTAGATGAACTTAACTCTACGAACTTCAAAATCAGAAATAAATATAAAGACGAATTAGCAGCAGCTAGTATTATTGATATTGCTTATAATTTTATATTTGAATTTCTTAGACGTGAAGATGATAATACATTATCAGAACTTAAGGAACCTTTTGTTACTGTTAGGCGTATTATAGAGATAATTTTCTCTAATTGCGAAAAATTAAAATTAATACCTCCTATAAGTACCAACACAAATGGAACAGCAGCCTATTTTCTACATTGTAATTATAGTATTAAGAATGAAAGTTCACAATATACAATAGTTTATGAGATGCTTACCAAAGAAATAATGCCAAGAGCTTTAGCATGTTCTCTTAACTATATTGTCGACATAACTCAAGATGCTTCTCATAGCAAAAAAGATTTGAAATGGAAAGTAAATGAGTATTTTGACAACAGCAAAGATACTCTATTGCTCCGATCGGTAGTCTATATATTAATTGACTTTATGAAATGGTTTGTAGTAACTGCATTGAATAATAAAGATGTGAGCTTAAATGAAACAACTTTGTGGAAAAAAGTCGATAACGAATAATATTACATAGTATATGAACAAACAACAACTTGCCAATAAAATATGGGCATCTGCCAACAAGATGCGTTCCAAGATAGAAGCCAACGAATATAAAGACTATATACTTGGCTTGATTTTCTATAAATTCCTGTCAGACAATGAGGTGAATTATCTGAAAAGTATCGGATGGACTGATGAGGATATTGTGACACTTGTAGAAAATCACGAAGATCAGGAAGCAGTCATGATGATGGAGTATTGCAGAAACAACATCGGCTACTTCATTGAATACAAAAATCTGTTCGGCACATGGCTGAAGCCCAATTCTGAATTTAGTGTAGCCGACTTGAGCGGAGCACTCAACAGTTTCGACCGCCTGATTAGTCCTCATTACAAACATGTCTATGAAAACATCTTCAAGACATTACAGGCAGGATTGAGTAAATTGGGCGAGAATACGGCCTCACAAACACGTGCTCTGAAGAATTTGATCAAGCTGATAAAAGATATTCCTACCGATGGAAGCCAGGACTATGACGTGCTGGGATATGTATATGAATACCTCATCAGTAACTTTGCAGCCAATGCCGGGAAAAAGGCCGGAGAATTCTATACGCCTCATGAGGTGGCTATTCTGATGTCTGAAATTGTGGCTGAGCACCATAAGAATAAAGACAAAATTGAAATTTATGACCCTACAAGCGGTTCAGGTTCTTTGTTGATTACTATCGGTAAATCGGTTGGGCGCCATATTGAGGACAAGAACAAGGTGAAATACTATGCACAGGAGCTGAAGGAAAACACTTACAACCTGACCCGTATGAACCTGGTGATGCGTGGTATCAAACCGGATAACATCAACACCCGTTGTGCTGACTCTCTGGAAGAGGACTGGCCTTTGCAGACCGACGGCGGAGACATCGGCAAACCGCTTTACGTGGATGCCGTTGTCAGCAATCCTCCCTATTCGCAACAGTGGGATGCCAACGACCGTGAACTGGATGCACGTTTCAAGGATTATGGTGTAGCTCCTAAAAGCAAAGCCGACTATGCCTTTTTGCTTCATGAACTCCATCACCTTAAACCGGATGGCATCCTGACAATTGTGCTTCCTCATGGGGTTCTCTTCCGTGGCGATGCCGATGAAAACAGTGAAGGGGAAGGCAAAATCCGTCGTAACCTAATTGAGAAGAACAACATCGATGCCATTATCGGACTGCCGGCCAATATCTTCTTCGGCACAGGTATTCCTACCCTCATCATGGTGCTCAAACAGCATCGTGACAATGACGACGTGCTGATTATCGATGCCTCGAAGGGGTTTGTCAAAGAAGGAAAAAATAACAAGTTGCGCGAATGTGATATCAAACGTATTGCCGATACGGTACGCGACCGCAAGACGGTTCCCGGATATTCCCGTACGGTATCCCGTGATGAAATCCGTCAAAACTGTTATAATCTGAATATACCTCGTTATGTAGATTCCAGTGATCCTGTTGAGAAGTTCGACATCTATGCTACCATATTCGGAGGCATCCCAAACAGTGAGATTGACGAACTTCAAAAATATTGGGACACATTCCCTTCTTTGCGTGAAGAATTGTTTAGAGCGGATGCAGACAAGCCATATTCACAACTTAAGACCGAAGATACTCAATCGGTTATAGAGCGTAATACAGACGTAAAAGCTTTCCAGAAGAGATTTGCACGAACTTTCGAAGGTTTTGCCGATAGTGTTCATCATCGGCTGATTGACCAGATAGCGACTGCAAATCCACAAAAAGAGCTGGATGCTATTTCCGATGATATTTTTGCCCGTTTACATGAAACACTACTTATTGACCGATATGCAGCTTATCAAGCTTTGGCTGACAACTGGCAGAGCATTACCAATGACATTGAGACCATACAGCAAGAAGGCATTGAAGCGATAAAAGTGGTAGAACCTGCTTATAAACTGGTAAAGAAAGGCGACGAAGAGATTGAAGTGCCGGATGGTTTGAAAGGCCGCATTATTCCTTTTGAATTGGTACAACAGGAGAAATTCCAGGACGATTTGAAAGCAATTGCCGATTTGCAGATGCGGGTAGAAGAAATCTCAGGTGAACTGGATGAAATCTGTGAAAGCTTCTCAGAAGAGGAATCTGAGGCTTATTTGGATAGTGAAAAGGAAAATACCTTTGATAAGAAAGCCATTACTGCGGGAGCAAAAGCCAAAAAGGATGAGGTGGAAGCAGAAACCAAAGAGAAACTGAAGAAGATTGTCAAACTCTGGGAGGAACAGAAAAACAAGAACAAACAAATTAAGGAGGCAAAGCAGACTCTTATCGACAAAACGGTAAAAGCAATAGAAAATCTTTCAGACGAAGAAATATCTCTGTTCCTGCACAAAAAATGGATTGATCCTATTGTCAAAGGTATTGATGATACGCTCGCCGATGTCTTATCTACTTTTGAAAATAAAGTGCGTGCATTAGGTAAGAAGTATGCCGTAAGCTACAAGCATTTGAATGAGGACTTGGAAAAATCTCAAAAAGAATTGTCTGGTCTTATTAATGAACTGACAGGAGATGAGTTTGCTATTCTTGGGCTTAATGAGTTGATTAATAATTAAAACATTATTCTATGAATACAAAATATATACATATAGGTAAATCAACAATATTATGGGAAAAAGCATCTTTTTCTAGAGTATTCAAATTCCTCAAAAACAACAGTCTTTCTAGAGCAGAACTTTCAGATGGCAATGGTAATGTAAAGAATATTCATTATGGCGATATTCTAATTAAATTTAGTGAATGTTTATATACTGACGAAGGGAATAATATACCATATATCATAAATGATAATATTGCATATAAGTTATTGAAGTTATCACCATTAATAAATGGCGATATCGTATTTGCTGATGCTGCAGAAGATAATACAGTTGGCAAATGCATTGAAATAATAACTCATAATAATACAGACTTAGTTGCTGGTTTACATACAATTCCATGTCGGCCAACTATTAAGTTTGCAGAAGGTTACCTTGGTTATTATCTAAATTCTACAGCATACCATAATCAATTATTACAATATATTCAAGGTACAAAAATTTCAAGTATATCTAAAAAATCTATATGCCAAACTATAATTAGTTATCCTTCAGAAATAATTAATCAACAAAAGATAGCTTCTTATTTCCAGTCATTAGACTCATTAATTCAAAGTACCTCAAAAAAGCTTGCGTCTTTAAAACAAATAAAAGCGGCAAGCCTACAATCTATGTTCCCACAAGAAGGCGAAACTGTACCTAAAGTAAGATTCAAAGGATTTGAAGGAGAATGGAAGTATGAAATTCTTGGGAGAATCAGTTCTATTAGTATTGGAGAATTTGTGATACAAACCAAACAGAGAGCCAACGCTCCATACCCTGTTTACAATGGTGGAATTACTAATACAGGATATTATGACTATTTTAATCAGGAAGGACCTAAAATAATAATTAGCGCGAGAGGAGCTAATGCTGGGTTTATAAACAAATACGAAAATAGATTTTGGGCAGGAAACAGTTGCTATTCTATTGGAATCAATAATAATAATTGGGAATTTATTTATTACTTCTTACAAAGTAAACAAGATAGCTACTTAAAAAAACAACAAGCTGCTAATATCCCTAGTATCTCAAAAAAGCAAATATATACTACCAATGTATTATTACCTTGTTATAATGAACAAATCAAAATAGGATTATTCTTTTCAAATCTTGACAAACAAATCTCTCTCCAAGCCCAACGTCTTGAGAAGTTAACACAAATCAAGGCAGCTTGTCTAGATAAAATGTTTGTATAAAATATCCTTAAAACCTTTAAGGGAGTAAATATGGATAATATAAACGACATACAATATTTCGTCAAGGAAAGCCAGTTTGAACAAGCCCTGCTCGACCTTCTCCCCCATCACGGTTGGGAAAAGGAAGTCCTCGTACAACCCACAGAAGAAGATTTGATTCAGAACTGGGCCAAGATTCTCTTTGACAACAACCGGGATATCAATAAATTAGGCAATTATCCGCTTACCGCAAGTGAGATGCGCCAAATCATTGATCAGGTGAATCTGTGCGACAGTCCATACGCCATGAATATGTTTATCAATGGCGGACAGGTATGCATCAAACGCGACAACCCTGCCGATATAAACAATTACGGTAAGGAAGTCTATCTGAAGATTTTCGATGCACGCGAAATCAGTGCCGGACAGAGCCGCTACCAGATTGCCCGCCAACCTCGCTTCAAGGCTTCACACCCGTTGGGCGGTGACCGACGTGGCGATGTGATGTTGCTCATCAATGGCATGCCGGTGATTCATATCGAACTGAAGCGTTCCAAAGTAGATGTAAGTCAGGCTACCTTTCAGATTAAACGTTATACCCATGAAGGTGTATTCAGCAACGGTATCTTCAAGATGGTGCAGATTTTCGCGGCCATGACTCCGGAAGAGACACTCTATTTCGCCAATCCGGGAAAAGAAGAGAATTTCAAGCCGGAGTTCTATTTCCATTGGGAAGACTTTAACAACACCATCATACGAGACTGGAGACGAATTGTGTCCGATTTGCTCAGCATCCCCATGGCACATCAGCTAATTGGTTACTATACCATTGCCGACGATAAGGACAAAACACTGAAAGTTCTTCGCAGCTATCAGTATTTTGCAGCCAGCAAAATCAGTGACATAACACATAAGACTAACTGGGATACTCATCAGCATCTTGGCGGATACGTGTGGCATACCACCGGTTCCGGAAAGACCATGACCAGTTTCAAGTCGGCACAGCTCATTGCCAATTCCGGCGATGCCGACAAAGTAGTATTCTTATTAGACCGCATCGAACTGAGCGTGCAATCGTTGGACGAATACCGTGGCTTTGCGGGAGAAGACGAAGCAATACAAGATACGCAGAATACAGCTATCCTGTTGAGTAAGCTCAAAAGTACGGATAACGACGACCGACTGATTGTAACCTCTATTCAGAAGATGTCGAACATCAAGGCCGGAAAAGATATTACGCAAGACGACATTGATTTGATAGATCGTAAACGACTGGTATTCATCATAGACGAATGTCATCGTAGTGTATTTGGCGATATGCTGATAGGAATCAAGAACACCTTCAAAAGAGCTTTACTTTTCGGCTTCACGGGAACACCGGTGTTCAAAGAAAATGCCAAGCATGAAATCATGACCGAAACCATATTCGGCGACATGATTCATAAATACACCATTGCCAATGGAATCCCCGACCACAACGTATTGGGATTCGATCCGTATATGGTGAGAACTTACGATGACAATGAACTTCGCGAAAAAGTGGCATTCTCCCAACTGAAAGTAAACAGCATCGAGGAGATTGAAAATGACGAGCAGAAAATGGCTATTTACAACAGGTTCATGAATGAACTGAAGATGCCGGACACTTATAAGGAAGGAGATGAAACCTTACACGGAATAGAACATTATCTGCCTAAAGACTTGTATCAGCAGCCTGTTCATCACCAGGCTGTCGCAGCTGACATCGCAAGCGGAAGGGATAAACTGAGCAAGAACGGTAAATTCCACGCAATTCTGGCTACAAAGAATATACCTGAGGCAATAGCTTATTATCGGATATTCAAGGAGCAATATCCTTCCCTGAATGTGGTAGCCGTATTCGATAACAATATAGACAATTCTGATGGCGGAATTGCCAAGGAAGATGCCTTGCTGGAGATGCTGGATGACTATAACCGGAAATATGGAACAACATTCCAGCTTTCCACATATGCCAAATACAAAAAGGATGTGGCCAAAAGACTGGCACACAAGAAACCTTACCTTAATATAGAACATGATCATGCACAGCAGATAGACTTGCTAATTGTGGTCTCACAGATGTTGACAGGTTATGATTCCAAATGGGTAAACACGCTGTATGTGGATAAGGTAATGAAATATGTAGACATTATCCAGTCGTTCTCACGTACCAACCGCCTGTTTGGTCCGGACAAGCCTTTCGGCATTATCCGCTATTACTCTTTCCCTTACACCATGGAGCAGAATATCAACGATGCACTTGATGTATATGTGGACAGACCGTTAGGCGTTTTTGTCGATAAACTGGAAAGCAATCTGACAAATATCAACCAGAAGTTCTTGCACATAAGGGATATATTCCAGGCACAAAAAATCGAAAACTTTGCCAAATTGCCGGAATCAAGAGAAGACAGGAATATGTTTGCCAAAGATTTCAGCCAGATGACTCATCTGCTGGAAGCAGCCAAGCTGCAAGGATTCACATGGGATAAGGATGAATATGAGTTCCAGCATGGCGATACTTATACCTATGTCAAAATGGAACTGGACGAACAGACTTACCTTATTCTGCTGCAACGATACAGGGAACTGTTTGAAGGCAATGGAGGTGGCAGTACGGAAGGAAATGATTTCGACTATCCTATTGATACCTATATCACAGAAACAGGTACAGGTACAATTGATGCCGAATATATCAATTCTAAGTTTGTAAAGTTCATCAAAAACCTCTACATGTCCGGTCCGGGAAGCGAACTGACTAAAGAAGCCTTTAAAGAGTTACACAAAACCTTTGCTTCTCTTTCACAAAAGGATCAGCGTACGGCAATGATTATCCTGCACGACCTGCAAAGTGGAGATTTGCATCTGTCGCCGGGTAAGACGATTTATGATTATATCGCAGAATACCAATTCCGCGAATTACACAAACAAGTAATGATTCTGGCCGAAGCGACCGGTATAAATGCCAGTCAACTGGAGCACATCATGAGTCGTAATGTAACGGAACAAAATCTGAATGAGTTCAGCCAGTTTGACAACCTGAAGCTGACATTGAACATGACCAAGACACGTGAATTCATTGCCAAAGTAGAAGGTACAGAAGTTCCGGCTCGTCTGGTTATTCCCAAAGCAGACAAATTACTTCGAGAGTTTATTTTGGACAGCAGTTGTAGAGAACGTATTCTGAAAGCGTACTTGAACATGGAGGAGAATTATCAATCCGAAGAAGAACAGGTGCCGCAAGACGAAGACGTTATTACAGACGAAGTACAGCATGTAGACATGGCCGTCATAAAAGATAATATCCGGAGTATTCTGAAAACAACTTTGACCACAGTGCTTCCACAAATGCGTCCTATCGACGAGATTATAGACAGCGCATTCTATGTAATAGACACACCGTCAATTGACTCTTTGGACAATGTAGGCATGTTTATTCAGCGGGCATTTACAAATCTGTACGGTAAGAAAGCAACTATCGTAGATAAGTTTGTGGCATTTAATTTATTGGTCACTAAGTTTGAAGCATATCTGAAGAAATTATATTATCTGATGAAAGGCCATGAAGTTCCTGCCCAAAATCCGGGTGAAGATGTAACTTGGAAAAACGTGATTTATGCCCACAAATGTCTATGGAATCTGAAATACAGCACGGATGAAGGAAAGCAACAGCTATATCAATACCTTATGCTCATTAAAGGCTGGAGAAACAGTGAATCACATATTTCTCCTACAGCTTCAGAACAGGAAGTTGATACTGCAATCAGCATCATCCTGACCATGTATTTCTATGCTACAGGTTCTTCTATTACAGATTTGGAAATGAATGGACATGAAATACAAAAGTCCGAAAGTGTTCACAAAGAAAATTCTTATTTCCATAAAGTAATTCAGTTGCATCCATATTATAATGAAGAAAATGATGACCAACAACTGGTCGCTGAAGCGAACGTAAAGGATTGGCCAGAAGAAAAACGAATCGCAACTCTGAAAAAGAGCATTTGCCAGCTTATTGGATATGAGCCTAAAAAGTCACCTTTGAACAAGCAAAGACATTGGATTGCGATTTATCGTATAGCAGCAGATAAGGGATTTATCATAGAAGGTGATTTTGCTTATTTCAAAAGAATCATTGATGATATGCAAATAAGTAATCTTCCTGTTCCTCTTAAAATAGAATTGCTACAAAGCTCCATCAAAGATGTGTATGCAAAAGATATTGAAGATTGGACAGACGATAACCTTAGTGGCAAAAAACTAGCGGAGTATGAAGATATTAAGAAATGTGCTGATGCGTTTGCCAAGATTGTAGGAAATAATATTAATACGAAATAAGACGATTATCATGAAACATATATCAATCCGTGTGCCTTGGCACGATAATAAATGGAATGGAACTATTTGTCAATGTCCGAAAAATAATCCATTCTGCATGATGCTTCACAATATATCTGAAAGAAAAGATGAGAACAAAGAAGAAACTTATGCAGGAAAGGATTGGAATTCTCTCAAGCAAGATCAATTACCTGCTTGTGTTGGCGAGAATGGTGGTTTTATGAATGAAAAGCCATATAAAAGAACCTTCAAACATGTTTATGCTTTTGGAGAGACTCCACATGCAAAGCTCTTACCTACAACAATAGAACTCAAACCATATAGCTTTTTTGGAATACCTTTCCGATATCTATCTCGTGATTATCAGGAAGAACTGAATCATAAATATCCGAATATGTCTGATGATGAAACTGCACCGTTTCCTACATCTTGGGTATATGGAAAAGAGAGACAGTTTGAAATATTAAATCACTTTAGATTAAATATAGAAGCTGGCACTTCACTCGGAGTTTTCTATTGCAAAAGTGGTAATCCAATTGATGAAGATGCAAAATTAATCGTTGGTATAGGTGAAATTACTAAAGTTTTACCGCTACAAACATATGAGACAACAACTGATTATACATATCCTTTTTGGGATTTGATTTTTGAACATGGTATAAGAACTGATTTGAAGAAGTCAAAAGGATTTCTTTTGCCATATCATGAATATATGTCACTTGATGAAGACTATGTAAAAGCCCAAACAGGAAAATCAAAACAAGAAGTAATTGATGAAATAAAAATTACCATTCCAAAGCTAGGCAATAGCCAGAAAATTTTTAACGAGTTGTCGTATGGTTGTGAATATGTTAGTAACCATAGCATGTTGATTATTTTGAATGTAGCCAGGAAATGTTTAGAATGTGTCATTAATCATGGACTTGTCGGAGGAAACTGGAAACAACAAATTTTGTGGATAGATTCCCAAATTGCAAAGGTGAAGGATATGATAGGTCCTTTCCCAGCTTTCGCCGAGGCTTTATCAGCAATAGGGGTAAATTATGCATTTATAATTGAACAGGATTTACGAAATAATGGATATTGTGGGGTTAAAGATAATCCATGGGAAGCCTTTGATAAATTGATGAAAGGTGAATTGTCTCTTCCTGATTCCGTATATAAAAGTGAACTTACTCATTATCGTATTCTTTGGAAAAATACTCTAAGTAACCAAAGACAAGTACTGGAACTGCTATCACGTTTTGAAATAAATTCGGAAGTAATAAAATGGTGGTTTGATAGTCCTGGCTGCTATGATGAATTATTAAATAATCCATATATTATCAGCGAGGAGAGTCTTATTGAAAATTATCTTCCTGTTACAACCGAAATGATTGATCTTGGCATAATGGCTGACCCTAAGATTCAAGGCAAATGGACTCCAAAAGCTCCTTCACTAGTGGAATCCGTAATTGATAATAGAAGGATCCGCTCATTTATCATTTCAAAACTTGTGGCAAGTCTCAGTGATGGTGATACATTAATTTCTGCAAACGAGATTGAGTTATATATAAAAGATTGTTTGGCTGCGGACAATCATCAACTGCCATATAATTATTTAATGTCAAACAAAGAGTTCATTGAAGAAAAAACTATATATCTTAATACTGATGACAGGTGTGCACTGCAGTTGAAGGAATATAAAGAAATTGATGATTATTTGCGTAAGATATTCAAAGGTCGTGCTTCAAAGGATGTCAAATCACCATTAAAAGAAGACTGGAATACGATCGTTAAAGCATCTATTGATGGTTACAATGAAGCAAATGAGCGATGCCGTAATGCTGTAGCTGACCAGGTAAAGGCATTGGAAATGTTCTGCAGTAAGCGCCTTTCTGTGCTGGCAGGTCCAGCTGGAACAGGCAAAACTACAGTTGTCAAAGCTTTCTTAAAATCGCCACAAATAAAAGCAGAAGGTACACTCCTTTTGGCTCCTACAGGGAAAGCGCGAGTTCGCTTGGGTAACATGTCTGCAGATATTCAAGCCCTAACTATTGCGCAATTTCTGACGCGTCAGGGTTTCTTTGACTGGGATACAATGACACCTTGTGTTCCTGAAGATGCAGAAAAACGTAAATACTGTGGAGCCAAAAATGTCATTATTGACGAGTGCTCCATGCTTACATGTAAGGACTTTTATGTCTTAATGAAAGCATTGGATTTAAAGAACATTAATCGAATAATTTTAATTGGAGATCCATTTCAATTACCTCCTATTGGCCCTGGCAGACCATTTGCAGACTTATTTAACTACCTAAAGGATAATAAAGGCGAATATTTAAGATCAGCAATCACAAAATTGCGATATGTTGTAAGGACTATTAATACTGGAGACTCTGACATATTGACTTTAGCATCATGGTTCTCTGGAGAAAAACCTGCAAAGAATTCCGATCTCATTTTTGAGCAAGTTGCCAAAGGAAATCTTAATAATGACTTGGTTGTTTATACTTGGAATGATGAAAACGACCTTAAAGACTGCTTGAAAGAGGTTATTGAAAAAGAGTTGCCAGAAGAGGAAGGTAAATCTTTATCCGATAAGATTCGTAAATCTATAGGACTTGACGATGTAAATAAAGCCTTAAATGATCCGTCAAAGGTTGAAAGATTTCAGGTTTTATCCCCAGTAAAAAATCCGGTATGGGGAACATTCCAGATTAATTCGTATTTCCAAGAGTGGGTTGGTATAAATAAAAATTTTTCAATAGAAATAGCTCCTATTACCATATCTGCTCTAGATAAGGTCATTCAATTAAAGAATGAACGCAAGAAATCTACGAGTAAAGAAGAATGTCAACTTTCAAATGGTCAAATAGGTTTTGTTAATTATGCAAATAAGAGGGAAAAGAAATCGACAGTTGTTTTTACCGGGTTACCCAACAAGAGATTTTCATATTATTCTTCTAAGTCGGATGAGGCTGATAATACAATAGACTTGGCTTATGCTATAACTATCCATAAGAGTCAAGGGAGCGATTTTGATACTGTGTTGGTTGTTCTTCCTAAAAGCGGACGTATACTTTCACGTGAACTAATCTATACAGCTTTAACACGAGCAAGAAAGAAATTAATTCTGTTGATACAAGATAATATATCGTGGTTAATCGAGTATACTAAACCTCAGATGTCAGTTCTAGCTAAGCGAAATACAAATCTTTTTTCTACATCTGTTCGTGAAGATATTTCAAACATTCCATATGTGGAAGGATTGATTCACACAACCTTAAAGCCAGGTTTAATCGTACGTAGCAAGTCTGAAGTAATTATTGCTAATATGCTATATGAACGAGGTATTGACTTTGAATATGAAAGAATGATAGAAGATAACGGCCGCCGATGTATTCCTGATTTTACTTTTGAAGATGCATCTGGAGATACCATTCTTTGGGAACATTTAGGAATGTTAGATAATCCCGCCTATAAGGAATCATGGGAAAAGAAACGAGATTTTTATAAATCAATCGGTTACATAGAAGGAGTAAATTTATTTACTACAGTTGACCATGAGAACGGAAGTATTAATTCTACAGAAATTGCTGCAATAGTAGATAAATTAGAAGATTTAATATAAAAGATTATGAACAATGCAGAAAGACTGCATTGTTCATAATTAGCTTTGTATTGTTTGATAAATAGTATTGCCTATGCCAACAAATAAAAATGCACAGTTAAGATACCAGATTATAGATAAATGCCTGAGCAATTGGTCTAGGCGTTACTATATTGAGGATTTAGTAGATGCCTGCAATGAAGCGCTCTATCTGTATAATGGAGAAACGAAAGATGGTTGCGGAGTAAAAAAACGTCAAGTACAAGAAGATCTAAAATTCATTGAAAGTGAAGAAGGATATGGTATGGATATAGATGCCATTCGAGATGGACATAGAAAATATTACCGATACCATACCAAAGGGGCTTCCATCAAAAATCAACCTATCAATCAAGAAGAGCTCAATTTGATTTATGATGCATTGATACTCCTTAAACGTTTCGATGGAGTACCACAATTTGAGTGGTTAAACGACCTTGAAAAAAGACTATATACGACCAGTAAATTAGGAGATAGTCTGGATTCAGTTGTAAGTTTTCAGCATAATCCCTATCTTAAAGGAATGGATTTATACTATAAACCCATTTTTAATGCAATTGTTAACAAAAGGGTAATTGAAATTATATATCATCCATTTGGGAAGGATGCTAGAACTGTAATTGTTACTCCTTATCATCTTAAACAATATAATAATCGCTGGTTTCTGATCGGCAAACATAAAGACTCGAATTATCTATCAAACTTTGCAATTGATAGAATTGAAGGAGTAAAGGAAACATCTAAACCATACATAATACAACCTGAAGGAATAGATTTTAAAGAATACTTTAGCGATATCGTCGGCGTTTCGCGTTCAAATGCTCCTGTAGAAGAAGTCATTTTAAAGGTTAGTGATAAAGCCATTGGATATATTGTGACTAAGCCACTTCATGAATCTCAATCAGCAGTGACAACACCTCTTGAAGATGGATATTGGAAGATAACCTTAAAAGTCCAAAATAATTATGAGTTACGTTCTTTGCTCCGTTCGTTTGGTGCACAAATAGAGGTTATTGCCCCTGAGTCATTACGACAAATGATGAAAGAAACAGCCGAGACTGTGAGTCAGATATACGAGAAATAATAAAATCACGATAACCAACGACTATGAATATGCCCGAAAATTTATATTTAGAATTTGATGCTTTTTTACGATCAATCAAACAAAATTTAGATGGGTCATTTGGTGTCCTATTAGGTGCCGGTGCATCCATCTCATCTGGTATTCAATCGGCAAATGATTGTATATGGGATTGGAAATTTTTAATATATCAATCTTTATCAGGTAATCAAAAAAAATTAGTAGATCCCAAAAAATCTGATTTAAGTAAAGACATCATTCAGAAATGGTTAGATGTGCAAGGGAAATATCCACAATTGGGGAGTCCAGAAGAATATTCTTTTTATGCCGAAGCTTCATATCCAATAGATGCGGACAGAACTAAATATTTTGAAAGCCTGTGCAATGGAAAAAGTCCGTATGTAGGATATAAATTGCTATGTCTGTTGAACAAATATGGAATTGTAAAATCTGTTTGGAGTACAAATTTCGATGGACTCGTGGAAAGAGCTGCACAACAAGCCAATATAACACCTATAGCTATAAATCTTGATTGCGTTGATCGTATATATAGGACAGAAAGTTCAAGTGAATTACTTTATATAGCATTACATGGAGATTGTAAATTTAGAACACTCAAAAATACAGAGAAAGAACTAGATTCACAGAATAGTGAATTTGTTTCAGCTTTGCGACGTTATTTTGTTGACAAAAATTTAATTATCATAGGATATAGTGGAAGAGATAAATCCCTTATGTCTGCTTTGAAAGAAGCTTTTACGGATAAGGGAGCAGGAAGATTGTATTGGTGTGGCTACGGCAAGGATATTACACCAGAAATAGCAGATTTGATTCAAACTATTCGATCTGCTGGAAGACAAGCGTTTTATATTGACACAAACGGATTTGATAACGTCATGTTATCTCTTGTAAAATTCTGTTTTAATGAAGATTCTAATAAACAAGAGGAA
>ULIT01013147.1_pt1 | contig 17613 bp, 10 predicted proteins | sample 1950521 | NCBI WGS metagenome assembly ULIT01 (sample SAMEA4835454, study PRJEB28245) | human gut metagenome | biome: gut microbiome; material: fecal sample | place: Denmark | collected 2008
GTGGAACGCCCTGAAGCTGCTGAACGAAAAAGGCGAGTTCCTGAACAAGGAAGAAGGCAACGAAGTGCTCCGCATTGCCGAAGCCGAAGCCTTCGAATACGCCGAAGTAGATAAACTGGGCACTTACCGCAAGGACTTGACCTACAATCAAAAGCATATTGACAGCGTATTGGCACTCGACCTCGTTGACGTAGAGGCCATCCGCAAGGCCGACTTCCACGTAGCCATCGACTGCGTGAACTCCGTGGGCGGCATCATCCTGCCCCAGTTGTTCGAAGCACTAGGCGTAAAGCATGTAGAGAAGCTCTACTGTGAACCGACCGGCAACTTCCAGCACAATCCCGAACCGCTGGAAAAGAACCTGGGCGACATCATGAACCTGATGAAGGCCGGCAAGAACGATGTAGCTTTTGTAGTTGACCCCGACGTTGACCGTCTGGCCATTATCTGCGAAGACGGACGCATGTACGGCGAAGAATATACACTGGTCAGTGTAGCAGATTATATTCTGAAGCATACCCCGGGTAGCACCGTGTCTAACCTGAGCTCTACCCGCGCCCTGCGCGACGTAACCCGTAAGTACGGACAGGAATACTTTGCATCGGCTGTGGGCGAAGTGAACGTCACCACAAAGATGAAGGAAGTGGGTGCCGTTATCGGTGGCGAAGGCAACGGCGGCGTCATCTATCCCGCCAGCCACTACGGACGCGATGCATTGGTAGGTATCGCCCTCTTCCTGAGCCACCTGGCACACGAAGGCAAGAAGGTGAGTGAACTGCGTGCCACTTATCCAGCCTACTTTATGGCCAAAAACCGTGTGGACCTGACGCCCGATACTGACGTAGATGCCATTCTGGCCAAGGTGAAGGAAATCTACAAGAACGAGGAAATCAACGACATCGACGGTGTGAAGATTGACTTCCCCGAAAAGTGGGTACACCTGCGCAAGAGCAACACGGAACCGATTATCCGCGTATATAGCGAAGCTCACACGCAAGAAGAAGCCGAAGAAATCGGTCAGCAGATTATGAAAGTAATTGCCGAACTGGCGAAATAAATGAAGAACTGATAATGAAGAATGAAGAATTACCTTTCGGGTGATTCTTCATTCTTTTTTATGCCTTATTCTTCATTCTTCATTCTTCATTTAAATCACTTTCTCCACTTCTCCCTCGAAGTTGGGTGTAAAGATGCCCTTGCCCAGATTGGCACGAATTTCCTCTACGGGCCAGAAGCGGCCGCCGTCCAGCTCGTCACTGGGAGTGACAAGACCATCGTACACCGTCTTGTAGGTGAAGACCAGTTCACGCTCGCGGGCCGACTCGAAGACGTAGTGTGTCACCTGTTGGGGCGTGAAGTCGGTAATGCCCAGCTCCTCGCGCACCTCGCGGCGGAGGGCTTGCTCCACACTCTCGCCCAAATCGACATGGCCGCCTACGGCCGTATCCCACTTGCCGGGCTGTATGTCTTTCCATTCGGGACGCTTTTGCAGATAGAGTTCACCACGCGAGTTGAACACGTGCAGGTGGACGACGGGATGCAGCAGCTTGCTGCCGTTATGGCACTCGCCACGTGTGGCGGCACCGGTGATATTACCCTCTTCATCGACGAGGGGAAACATTTCTTGGTTATTGTCTTGGTTCATAATTTGTATCCTCAGTAGTGAATATTACGGTATCAGCAGCGACGAGTCACCATAGCTCAGGAAGCGGAAGTCATGGGCCAGCGCATAGTCGTAAATGGTGTGCCAGTCGCCGTGTACAAAGGCCGATACGAGCAGCAGCAGTGTACTTTGCGGCTGGTGGAAATTAGTTACCATCGCCCTGACAATGCGGTAGTCGTAACCCGGAGCAATGATGATTTGCGTACTGGTGTGCAACGCCTCCATGCCGTGGCGATCCAGATAGTTGCGAACTGCGGTCAAAGCAGCAACCGATGTCGGGGCCTCGCCCTCCATGTCGTAGGGCTGCCACTGGCGGACATGCAGTTCGTCCTCCGTTGCATCGGGGTTCTTCAGCAGGGTGACACCGATGTGGTAGAGGCTCTCGAGCGTGCGCACCGACGTGGTGCCTACGGCCACAGCCTGTCCGTCATGGGCTATCAACTTGTCTATCGTACCGCACGACACGGAAATGTATTCCGTATGCATTTCATGACCTTCGATTTCCTCGCTCTTCACGGGCTTGAAAGTACCGGCTCCCACGTGCAGCGTCAGTTCCTCCAAATCGACTCCCTTCGTACGCAGGGCATCGAGCACGCGCGGCGTGAAGTGCAGTCCGGCAGTAGGCGCGGCCACGGAGCCCTTTATCTTGGAATAGATCGTCTGGTAGGTCGTCTTGTCGCTCTCCTGTGTCTCGCGGTTCAGGTAGGGAGGGATGGGCAACTCGCCGAACACCTCGAGGATATCGGCAAAGGTAACCTCGGGATTGTCCCAACGGAAATCCACCCAGTGACTGGTGCCGCGGCACTCGCCCCGCTCGGCAGTCAGTGTCAACGGACGTCCTTTCACCGTCATCTCGCGGCGCAGGGGGCCTTCTTTCCATTTCTTCAGGTTGCCTATCATGCAGAGCCAGGCGGCATGCTCCGTCTGCTGGAAATTCAACGCATAGTCGTTCGGCTCGATGGGTTCCAGGCAGAACACCTCGATAAGTGCTCCCGTCTCCTTGCGGAAGTGCAGACGGGCCTGGATGACCTTGGTATTGTTGAACACCATCAGGCTGCCTGCCGGCAGATAGTCGGGCAGAGAAGTGAAACGGTCTTCGGTCACCGCGCCGTGGCGGTAAACCAGCAGTTTGGACTGGTCGCGTACAGGCAGTGGGAACTTGGCGATACGCTCGTCGGGCAGCGGATAATTGAATTCGCTGATGCGGATATGTCTGGGGTCTTGTTTCATAATCACAGGATTGTTTCGGGCACAAAGGTACGGATTATTTCAACGCATGTAACCGATTTGAAACTTAAACTTCACCGTTTCCTAATAATCTGTTCATACGAAAACACTTCTTTGCAACAACAATAAAACAAAAAGCATAAAATGAAAAATTTATTTTTAGGAATCATGACTTCCGCTCTGTTGGCTTTGCCCGTTGATGCGCAAGTCCGTCATGAGATTAAAGTACCGGATTATAATAAGGGCATCACCATTTTTACCATGACGATGCCCTTTTATCTGTTCTATACACCTATTCTTTAAGGTATAGATGGGTTGGAACCCTATCCAATGGCGGCAACAATGTTTGTGTGGAATATAGCACATACAATGAGTGCATAGTACGTGTCATAGCAACATATAGTGCCTTCCTTGATTCATCGTCACTTGCGCCATTATACAATGGAAGGATTACCATATCAAATTGCAGTCCTTTAGCACTATGATATGTAAGAATTTTGGGTAACATAGTATTAAAGTCCAAATTATCCACATAGTCGAAATCATTTTCGCCCTTATTATATTTGAACTCACATTCAACATCATTATCCTTAAACTCTTGACTTATTCGAATTACTTCTGGATTATTAGGCAACAAGATTCCTATGTTTCTCCCAAGATTATCTTTTACTAATCTTAAAAGAGCCTCGATTTGTTTCTGCTCATTATCAAAATGTATAAAATGTGGAAGTTCTGTTTCCTTGTTCTGATACACTTTTTCTTTATATTCCTGGACATCAACACCAACATAGTCTTGCGTTATCTTCGCAACAGGTCGTGGTAAACGATAGTTATTGAAGAGCTGCAACGTATTTAATCCTGTCATTGTGCCTATTTGAGCAATTGTCATGGTTTGTTTACCATATTGCCTATATATAGACTGAGCTGTATCTCCAAAGAACAAGAAATGCTTTCTGGCTGCATCAATAAATTCCTGTATTTCATCTTTCGTGAAATCTTGAATTTCGTCAACAATAATATAGTCAGCCTTTGGCATTTTCAATTTATATTTCCAGAGATAGTGATGGAAGAATCTAAACGTTGAGTCAGCTTTCCCGTTTCTCATAAAACGGCTAAGCGATCTTGTATATGCAATAAGTATCACATCTTTGCCCTTTTTATGTAGTTGTTCTGCTTTATGCATGGCAATTACGGATTTACCACTTCCAGCGCAACCAGCAACTAACATTGATTTATCGTCTGTATATTCAATTAAATCAAGTTGATCATCATCCATTGTTTCTTCAGTTACGTCCCAATCGTTTGCACCCTGAAGAAGCCGTCTGAAATTATGACTACTTGATATAGTTACATATTCTTTATTTGTTTCACCACTTAATTCACCGTCAGTGACAGTGATTGCTTCAATATCCTCTACGTCATTTTCATCAGCATTTTCATTATGTGCATCAACTATCACCGTTTGGCTATCTAATAATTCTTGCAACTGCTTTATCTGATCCTCTAGTTCTTTATTGCGCAACTCAACTTCAGTTGTTCTCTGTTCTGCAAGCAACTTACCTTGTTCAGCTTCAAGTTGCATCTTCTGTGCAGTTAATAAAGCAGCATCTTTCTCTTCGGCTTCCTTTATTAGATTATCAATTTGATTCTGATAATCGCTTGTGTCATCAACATCGCCAAAAACAAATTTATCAAATTTGACGAGAAAATCTATAGCTGATTTACTTGCTATTCTATTGCTTGAAATATAATCCAAAAAGCCCATAAAGAAAGCCGCACAGCTTCGAGCCTGAACTTCTACATCCATTGAAGAACGTCCTGCATGTGAGCCCATCTCGCTTGCTATGCTATAGTATCTACACATTTCTGCACTACAACTATCTAACCCTCGTTTAATGCGTTTCTTTTCTTCTGTCGCGTATTTAGAAGTCACGTCTCGATGCTTACAAAAGTATGCTTTGGGGAATAACTCACAGAAAACTCTTCCTGTAGGTTTGAAATTAGCTGGATATGATGAAATAGAGTATGAGTTATCCTCTCTATTTTTGGAAATAGACGTATCACCATTTATCAAATCCTCAGCTTCATCTTCATTTCCAAAGAAGTCATAGATTAAAAATTGAGATAAATACTCTATCCCCGGACGGATATTACGAAAAAAAGCAGAATATTCCTTCTTGTTGAATGATTCAACAGAAAGATTATAAACATGCTGGAGATCTTCTTTAATCTGTTCCATATTTTATATTTTTTTATGGATTTGGTGTACCAAATCCCGCAATTTGTACAATGTTAATATATCCTTGTTGTTTTGCTTCTGGTGACCATCTGGCGGCAAAATCTGTATTATTTGCTCTGTCAGATGCAAGTGTATCTTCATACGTCCACACAAAAACGTTGCTGACAAAAAAATCATTCAATAATGTCTTTCCATCCTCTTCGGCTCGATATCTTATAGTACTCCTGCTTGAAAGACGGCCAATATAATGACCATTATGGACAATGAAATAATTACCATATTGATCTCTAACAATATGTACGGGATCGTCTTTTTTTATCTGATTCAGAACGTATGAATCGACATTCTCGAAGATTCGACTTTGAGCAGTATATGATAAGTAATATTTATCCAAACCTGGCTTCGGTTCTGTATATCTCAGTGCAGGATAGTCTGGCGCAATATAAATAGAACTTTGAGATAGAGCCCGTTCACGTTCTGCTTTATATATTATCAAACGCTTCTTTGCACGGGTATAAGCAACAAACATTAGTCTTCGTTCCTCATTCATATCTGCAAGATCGTCTACATTTGGATTCTCACCTTTTTCATATTCTCGATGTGGACGTAAAGGCAAACCTGCAAAGGATGGTGTCGTTATTACAACATCAAACTCCAGTCCTTTTACCTTGTGCATAGTAGTTAAAACTACTGTCAAAGGCGTTTCCTGAAGAATTCTCTGTTTACGATAATTCTCATATATTTTGTATACTTGACCAGCATCATCACGGCTTGCGATGTCTATAATATAATCAGCCAAGTCTTTCCATGTATGTGAATCATAATCTGAACGAATGGAGTCCATGTAGTTCAGAACTAAGGTGTAAGCGATATCTAATGTATAAGAATCCCATGAAGGAGAATCGTGCATTTTCTTTTTTAGGAACTCCTTGATTCCGTTAGCGGTCTTATTGTTGCGCATATCAATCTTTTGATTTGCATAGCGATTAAGCGTGTCTACCAAATAGTAAATTTCCCTTTCTTGCCAAAACTCGCCCAGACTTTCACCTTGGATTCTAATTCTCACATCTTTAGGGAGTGAAGTTTTTATCTTTGAATAGCCACGATACACTTCGTTATTTGTTCTGAAAAAGACCGCAATAGTATCTATGTGACGCATTTTTTTCAAAACGTCATTGTCATGGATTTCTTCGGCATCGACATTCTGAGATTTTGCCCAATTAACCACTTTGATAATATCATTAAACCAGACATGTCCTTTATCTTTGATACTATCATATTCCTCAACATAAGGTTCTGTTGGTTCATACTTCATTATAGACTGCGAAGATACAGGCATATCACCTTCTTGTATGAACTCAGAAGCTTTATCCAAAATCTTTTGATATGATCTATAATTAGTAAACATTGAAAGCTGCTCAGGATGTATTTCACTGTCAAGTTTTTTATAATATGGTCTTGGATTCAGTACTTCAGCATACTGCTCAGGTTGAAGCATGACTTTCCTGCCAAAATTATCTTTTGGAACTCTATCAAAGCCATAAATACTTTGATTTATATCACCAATAGTAAAGAACTTTGCATTTCTAAATATGTGGTGAATACGAAGCAGGGAGTCCAGACGGACTGTGGTGATATCCTGAAATTCGTCCACTAATACATATTCGATGTTAGGGAAACGAGCCTTAAAATCTTTAACGTGCTTACTCAAATAATTAAAGAACTCATATTCCCACATTTCAGTTGATATGCCATCAAGTTTCTTTCCTAGACATTTCTTAGCTAATGCGTGGAATGTGTACACGTTAAGTTGATGAGCAATTCTGCTCATTCCTAACTTTGTAAATAAGTTATTCAGGCGATTGCGCAACTCAACAACGACAGCTCTATTATATGCGAGCACAAGCAAGTGGGATGGATCTACATGTTCTTTGTAGATGAGTCTCGCACATCGTAAGGTAAGGACATGAGTTTTACCTGCACCAGGACCAGCTAGAACATTAACATTTTTATTCGTAGGTTGCTCATAAATACATTTCTGATCCTCATTGTTTTCCAACTTTGCTTCTTCTGCTTTGAGAGCTTCTTCTGTCAACTCGGACATTATGTCTGAGCCATCTGGAACATAATCACCAGCAAGACTTAAATAGTCCTCATAGTCCTTGCTCTGGAAATATCGTTGAATAAAAGTACCTTGCTCTTTTTCATCAACACTTGTAAAGATATCCATGCAAGATAGGCGTACTTTCTTTATCTTCTCATTATCGTCAAATTCTTTACGATATGCAAACATGTTGGATTCTTCTGAAAGTCCTTCTGGTATTTCAGATTCGGTAGATTCTGTAGCAAGAATCTCTATTCCACTTTTAACAAGTGGAGAATGCTCAACATATGCAAGATGATATAGGATAGAGAGTAGATCCTCAAAATATCTATATCCTTTCTTACTCCATCCAAGATCTATTATCACTCTTGCCCAACAAAACTCTTCCGGTTTCTCGACAACATATTTTATCATTGTACGGCAATCTCTCTCTAATTGTTCGAGATAGTTTGGCCATTCGTCATTTTTAAGCTTTATTTGGCATATAATATCATCTTCAAGATTTTCAACTTTATAGCTAACCATGGGAAGATAATTTAGGAGAGTAAACATCTGACTACCCATGCGTTTTAAAATGTTTTTTCTAAAAGTATCATATTTAGTGACAGCTAACCGGGGAGGATTGTCAAATTCGGCTTTCCATGGCATATATTTAACACCATTGTCATCATAGATGTCATCATATATTACATCATCCATTAAATGCTTATATATGTGTTCACGCTCGTTTTGGCCAATCATTCTAACCTTGCCTTGTTTGCAATCAGAAAGAAGATTCCTTAAACCATCAAACACAATGTGCAAGGCGAAATCGTTTCTATCATGTTTCACCATAAAGGTGGCTTCACAAAATCTGCGAGGAACTAGTTTACAGTTCATAGTCTCATTTAAATCCAATAAGCCACCTTCCATGCATAAGATTATTTGATTCATAATCTTTGGCATAGACATACGTAAGCTATTCCTCATTTCGTTCATCGAAACAAGTGAACGCTGACCTTTTATTTGAGCATTCTTTTCCAAATACAAATATACTGGATTCCGCTTTAATGATGAAGACCTACCTCCATTGTCATTAACAGTAATGTCAAGACATGCCTGTGACAGATAACGTTGTTTAATATATCCGATATGATCTAACCAATGGAAAGCTAATCTTGAAGCTGTAGTATCATTAAAGTCTTCTGCATTCTTGACCCAAACGCTAAAAGGAACAACAATTGGTTCTTTTTTTGTTTGTTCAATAGTTTGGAAACGCTTTATATATTCGACAATTTTATCCTTGGCATCGGTCAAATTAGACCAGCTCATCTGACTTTTAACTAACAGTTCTTTTAGTTTTCTAAAGTCTTCTTTTGACGTTAAACACAGGGCTGGAATTTTTTCTTTTCCATCCTCAAACGCCAATTTATATTGCTTTTCATCACGTCCAGCACGACCAACCTCTTGCAAATAATCTTCCAAGACAGAAGGAGGACTATAATGAACTATATAATGGACATTAGGTATATCCATTCCCATACCAAATGCCTTTGTTGCGCAAAGAATGTAAAGTGGATCTACGCCTTCTTTTCGCTTAAACTGTTCGTAAACATCATTTCGCAAATCAGCATCAAGACCTGCATGATAAAAACCTATTTTATCTATACATTTGTTCAATATACTTCCAGGAGAAGATCTTAATGCTAATTCTGACAAAGCATCAGCAGTTTCCTCACATTGTCTATGTGTACGGCAGAATACGATCATACAACTTAATGAAAAATCTATCTGCTTATCTTCTATAAATTGTACAATCTCACCAATTCTTGCTTCGTCCTCATGCTCGGTTAAAGCAAATGAAATTCCAATATGTTGGCGTATTGGATTATAATCCTCTGCAGTTTGTCCCAATCTTTGAATATCGGGCAAGAAAGAACGAATATCTGATTCCACTTGTGTTGTGACAGTAGCAGAGAACAAAGCGAACATAAAATCGAATTGCTTTCTTAGTTCTATGCAAGTTAAAACAGCATTCCTATAATCTGGACGGAAATCTTGTCCCCATTGTGAAATACAATGAGCTTCATCAAAAATGACATACTCCAGACCGCCATCCATTTCCATACGCTGGAATAGGACATTCATAAATGACTTAACACGGAATCTTTCTGGGGTTATATACAATAGTGCAATTTCACCAGAACGTAGTTTTCGGTAAATGTTTTCAACCTCAGGTCGCTGGCGGTCGCCACTCAGATAATCAACGTTTGTTGCAAATCCTTTTTTATGCAATTCTTCAACTTGGTCTTGCATCAAAGCCCTTAAAGGTGTTATGACCAATGAAAGTTTTTTGGTAATTGAAGCTCTGTAAAGTGCCGGGCCTTGGAAACATACAGATTTTCCTTCACCAGTTGGCATTGAAACAATGCAGTCTCCTCTCTTTTCCCACATAAACGGAAGTACTTCTTCCTGTGTAGGTTTCCATTGATAATCACCAATAAAATGTTTGCGGATTAACTCAATAGCTGTTATTGTGTCTATATTCTCTTCTTTACCTCTACTATCATCGAAATATAGACCTGAGTTTTCAAGGGCTTCATTGTAATCACTATCAGTTTCCCATAGAGTCACCTTGAAAGATTGGGCTTGACAACTATTCGCAATATCCTCATAGTCATCAAAATGTGGATCTATAATATAGAATTGTGTAGCTTCACTATTTGCCATTACCAACGAACAATAGTGCTCATAAATAGGCCAAGCTGCATGAATACATTGACGTGGTGTAGTATGATGAACTTTATCGTCACGCTCATCATCTGCATCTTCTTCCAAATCATCATCAAATGGAAGTTTATCCCACATTAACATGTATCTATCTATGTCCATATTATCCCAAACATAGCAGAATGGTTTATCAGTTCTATATGAGCCTACACCATCTATGAATTCTTGCTTGGTAATTATTACCATTCCATTTGAATGGCTACCTATATATTCGAGTTTGCGGAAACCATTACCATTTGAGGGAATAAAGAATCCTTGTGATGCTGCATATTTAGTTAGCCTCTCAATTTCTTTCTTGTCATTAACAACATATACTATAGGGAGTTCTTTATTCGTTTCATGTATTTTGTTCAACAAAGCGATTTGGAACAACCAGTATTTACTTCTTTGAGTAGTAGAACTATTAACGCGCATCACCATATCAGCAGTACGTTTTCTACTAACCTGAGTCAAGTTTATATGGCCATAATCCTTTCCCGAGAACGTCCACTTCAAAACTTGTGGTTTAGTTTTGAAATGGTCTAAGAACCGTTTTCTATAAGCTTGATATTGATAATTCAAATAAAAAGCAAATTGACCATTTTGTTCTCTTTCCGCCCAAATATTCGCAGCAAGTTCTGGTTTGGTTATACCCAGCTTCCTTATTTCGTCACCTTTGACAGGAGCAAAATTAGTTGAAGCCATAGTGAAAGGAAGCTTACTTCCACATGCTATTAAATCAGCAAATGTTTTGTTTTCACATACCTTACATTTATGAACTCTGTCTTCTAACTCCGTGCCAATAATGAAAATGTGTTTATAGTCCTTAGAAAGGATATCTCCATCCTCAAAAGAAGTAACATCAATGCAATCAATATGACTATTATAGTGACACAGATAATCTTGCAATTCATCTTCTGTAAACGACAGTTTATTACTTTCCGTGTCAACTACTCGAAGATATTGAGCAAGATTTTCAAGTACTGGAGTACGAGACACCACACAAAAACGTTCAAGTATGCATTGTTTAATAACATCCTTGAATTGCTTGTCTTTAAGTATGTTGATGTCTATACTCTTAAATGTATTACCTATTTTTGAACCAGGGAATGATAATGGTATATATTGAGCCAAACGTGACCATAAATTACTTGGAGCAATTAATAATGTCGCTTCAGATTCTGGAATTACTGCTATTTGATTAAGCTTCTTTATTAACACGTCAGATATTGGTCGTAATTCTTGGAAGAACTGACGTTCAAGATTTGCTGTAGTTCTAAAATATTCTGAGAAATAATTAACACGCAAAGAATTAATTATAGTTCCGATATTATCAGGAAGGACATCCCGCAGTTGTTCAACGAGGCGTTCATCAGTAGATAATCTATAAAGCTGATTCCAGAATAGTTCGTTGGTTAATTTTGTATCTGCTTCAGCATTGTGCTCTGTATGCAAAGAGTATGCATATCGACATGGATTTAAAAGTATTTCTATTTCAAGAGTATCCCATACGAAAGTACTATCTGGAATTTGCAATCCTTTTTTATTAAGGATTGGTAAATCCCAAAGTTTGATGTTATGGCCTACAATAATTGGTGATTTCTTTAGCTTTCTGAATAATGAATTTATTTGATCCTCTCCAGTGTATGGCCTCATATTATCTTCTGCATAGAAGGCAAATTCCCTTATAGAATCACCGTCAGATTCAAGATCAAAGACACAATATGGCATATTACCTTTAATCGAATCCCACTTCTGACCAATATAAGACGTAAACAGTTTACTTCCTTTGAAATCCTCGCTTGTGACGATTTCTATAGCTTTATCATCTGGCAAACGACTTACCAACTGATAACTATCGTCAGAGGACAATTTTTTTAATCCACCAAGAAATTTATCATATGTTAAGCTATTAATGACATTATTAAAATCTTCATCATTCAAATTAACGTAGCAGAATTTCAGGAATTTCTTTACTTCAAGAACCCCTGCTTCGTTCATGTGCTCTAATATGATAGATTTATTCTCAATTGCATGGTAAGCATCAACACTTCCAGTTAAATAAAATAATTCTATTTTAAGATCTTCATTAGAAATGGAACTCTCTTTTGCGTAAATTACCCATTCTTTTTTATCCTCTTCATTATCGAAATTATCAATAATCTGTTTTAGAGTTATTTCCGATTCAGTGTTTTGCTTACCAATCATAGAAATAACGCTTGGGTGTTTAAGCCAATCTAACAATTTCGTGTATTTGAAAAGGCAGAATCTTAATTCAGCGGTTGGTTTAATGCACTTAGTATCTAACACAAAAGATTGGAGTTCACTTTCACTAAGATGTGACAAATAATTATCCCATTCTTTGTAGTCGTTTGATTTTCTTACATATAAATCATTTAAAAGAATGCGTCTGCCTTCTTCAATAGACATCAATCTATTTGTCAAGTCAAAATCTTCAAAACGCTTGTCTGAAGCAAGTTTTGAAGCCTTTTCATCAGAAAGACTGCATACAAATTTCAGTCTCTCATCATCACTCATGAGCTTTAGAGCATCAATCAATACATCTACATCAAATGTGTCAACAACAGAGTCTAGTTCTGTTTTGCCCATGATTGACACACAAAAAAGAAGATAATCTTTAATTTTATCTTTATCCTTTGATATAAGCGAAGAAACACAACTTTTGTCAGCTATTCTATTAAAAATATCAATACTTTTCGTCATTAAATATAGTTCCGCGAATAGCTTGTCAGAAGTTTTGCCACTATCAATCACGTAATCAATCCACTCCTGCTTGTCAGCTTCAGATTTAAAACTCTCCATCAACAACTCAATGGTATGATGTGAGCCTATGCTTGACATAAGTGCATCAATGATACATGAATGTTTAATCCACTCTATAGAGTTAAGGTATTTATACAAAGTCACCCTAAGTACTGCAGATGGTTCAATTACGTCAGTATTAAAAGTAAAAGAATCACGCTCTTCTGTCGTCATATTTGATAGCAGAAGTTCCCATTCCCTAGGATCGAGCGACTTCTTTTGATACAAATCAGAAAGTACTAACTGACGACCTTCAGATTTCTTAAAAAACCTCTCAACAACAACAGAAAGGATAGACTCACTGAAACGTTTTCCATTAACGGTTCCGTAAATCTTATCATAGCGGCCTAAGTAATTCCTGCAAATATTATAGTCATCACTTGTCGAAGAGAGACATTTTGCATTAATTGCTGCATGTCTGTCTCGATTGGGCTGTTTTTTAAGTTCAAAGGTAATCCACATATCCTCTTTTAAATAGGTTACGTCCTTCCACTGGCTTTTTTCCAAATATAGCTGGACTGGAGAATATGGAGTTGATGTATTATTGATGCCACACATATTGGTTACTACAAATGCGTAGTTGTCCAAAGAACGGCATCTACATACAATTCCAACGAATCTCGGTTGAACCTTTTTTTCTTCGACTTTTGGATATGGTGGAAGCTCTGACAAATCCTCGTCTGTCAGTTCAATATGATTGAGTATCAATTCGGATTGAATATGTAGATTCTGTTTCATCACTATTCAAAGGATTAGTTCAAGAAAGGCTTGATTGAGAAAGACATTTTTCGGTCAGCTTTTTCTATAGAAGTAATAATTACATCTATTTCTTGTCCTTCAGATACAATTTCACTCGGTTTTTTCGTTCCATCAAGAGACATTTCTTTTTTGTGAAGAAGACCTTGAATTCCGCTTGACAATTCGAGAAAGGCTCCATAACTTTGCAATTTTGTTATCTTACCTTTGGCTTGTTGGTTAACTTGATATAGGGTCTCTACATCTAACCACGGATCCTTAGACATCCTCTTGATACTCACCATAACACCTTTGTCTGTTATCTGTATAACAACAACGTTTAACTCCGTACCCAACTTCAATTTATTCTTAAGGTTATTATCTCTTCCCCAAGAATATTCGGATGAGGGCAAGTAAGCCATGATGTCTCCAAAAGACACTATTGCATAGTCTTTTAGAATTTGCTTTACTGTTGCCTTTACAACATCACCAACGGTTAACTCAACTATTGAATCCAAAGCCATTAGAATATAATTATTTCCTTTTAATTAACAATTCTCGAATATCTACGTTTAACAGGTCTGAAATTTTTGCCAGAGTTTGCAAATCTGGCTGACTGGTGTTAGTACACCATTTCGAAACCGTCACAGGGTCACGTCCAATTTGTTCAGCAAGCCATATATTGGTTTTGCCGGCATCAGCTAAAGCACCCTTGATTCTATTAAGCTTCTCCATTGCAAATAAATTAATGTTGGACGCAAATTTAATAAATATCTTTTAATTTCCGTCATAATATTCTCATTAAAATAAACAAGACACCTACACGTTTCTCAAAATTCCGCATGAAATATCTGTAATAGCTCAGCAGGGTTTCTTGGCCTGAAGCCATACCCAACAACTGATGTTTGACTTCCTCAGCGGTTACATTTTCGCGGATGGCAGACAGTTCGGTATATATACCAAGAGCCGTAGCACGGATTTCATCAAGTTTGCTGTTGATTTCTCTGGCCGCAACACTTTTCCCACATGCACGTCCTGACGACCACAATGACTGTGGCACACGAAGTTTTAATCTGAAAGCCGTTTCAGAGTATCTGCCAATAATGAGCCGTGCCATTACGGGACAATTTCCCTTGGCATCGGACTCGCTCTTTTTGAGGTAGAACGAAACCTTTACATCTGTCTGATTCATAATCTGTTCCATTGTTTGCAAAGTTAATGGAGACAGAGTTTATTATCGGCATGTCAAATATCGTCAGAAATAGACAAAGATGGCATCATTGACTTCCGTATCCTATATTTTTCATATCCCGAAAAAATAAGTATCTTCGCTGAGCCAAAATGATGAAACTATGTTCTTTACGGACGGAACAGAAGTGACTATTCAAACGGATTAATGCAACCGGAATGGGCAACGGATAGGTAGCAATTTTTCCGCTTAACTATTCAAAAAACGGCTTCAAAGCACATATTAAGGAATATTGAATAATGCTACGTATCTTACTGAAAACCCAATAGTTTACATTATTTTTCCTGAATCCATCCATAATCGGGCGAGTTTCGCTATCTTTGTCTTACCAATGAGATTAAAAAAACAAAGAAAGTTATGATAAAGATAGGAGACAAAGTTCGCTTTCTGAGCGAAGTGGGTGGCGGAAAGGTCACCGGATTTCAAGGCAAAGACATCGTACTGGTGGAAGACGCCGACGGGTTCGACATCCCGATGCATATCAGCGAAGTGGTGGTGATAGAGACGGACGACTACAACGTACCGACTCCCGCCTCGAAAGCCGCCAAAGCCCAAAAGAAGAAAGCAGAAGAACAACCGGCCCGCCCGACCGCATCACAACCGGCCGAACAGCCGCTGCACCGCGTAGAAAAGCCCGAAATATCAGTCTACCGCCAGCCGGAGATGAAGGGCGGCGATGTACTGAACGTCCACCTGGCCTTTGTGCCGGAGGATATCAAGGCCGTCAGCACCACGCCGTTCGAGAGCTATCTGGTGAACGATAGCAACTATTACCTCTACTACACCTACCTCGGCGCCGAAGGTAAAGCGTGGACGGTACGTTCGCACGGTCTGATAGAGCCCAACACAAAACTGCTGCTCGAAGAGTTCGAAAAAGCTTCGCTCAACGATCTGGAACGTGTAGCCGTACAACTGATAGCCTTCAAGGACCGCCGTTCCTTCCAACTGAAACCCGCTATCAGCGTAGAATTGCGTATTGACACGGTGAAGTTCTACAAGCTGCATACCTTCCAACAGACCGACTTCTTCGAGACACCGGCCCTGCTCTACGACGTAGTCAAGGACGACCAGCCCGCCAAGCAGGTATATGTGTCGGCCGAAGACATTCAGGAAGCCTTATTACAGAAACGGGCTGTCGACAACGCGCCCCGCAAGCCGCAGACTGTAGCCAAGCGGGGAGGCAAGAATGACATCATCGAGGTGGACCTGCACATCGGCGAGCTGCTGGACGACACCCGCGGCATGACCAACGGCGAGATGCTGAACTACCAGCTGGACAAGTTCCGCGAGGTGATGGAGCAGTACAAGAACAAGCGCGAGCAGCGCATCGTCTTCATCCACGGCAAGGGCGACGGCGTACTGCGCCGTGCGCTGCTGGACGAGCTGAAGCGCAAGTACCCCGCCTGCAAGGCGCAGGATGCCTCCTTCCAGGAATACGGGTTCGGTGCCACGATGGTCACCATCAGGCAGTAAACAGCAGGTGGGTGTCCGTGCTCCGGCTTTCGTCGAGCGCGAAACCCTCCCATTCGAAACCACGCAACTCTTCGGGGCGGGTGAGGCGGTTCTTCAGGAAGAAGCGCGTCATCTCGCCCCGACACATTTTGGCATAGATGACCACCGTCGTCAGCCGGTCGCCCTTCCACACCTGGAACTCGGGCGTCACGACCTGCACCTCGCGCTCCACGCGCCGCCAGTCGAAGAGATTCTTCATCTCGCCGCTGGCCAGGTTGAGCAACACGCCACCCTGCTGCCTGACGGCTTCGATGAACACGTCCGTCAGTAGCGGTTTCCAGTAGTCGAACATCGACAGCCCACCCCGTTCGGGCAGGCAGACGTCGCCCTCCAGCCGGTAGGGCCGGATGCCGTCCAGCGGGCGCAGCAGGCCGTAGAGGAAGGAGGTGATGAGCAGGTGGTCCTGCGCGAAGGCGAAGTCGTCGGCCGTGAAGTCACGCGGCGCGATGCGCTTGAACACCGCCCCCGTATAGGCTCCGATGGCGGGCATCGGGCGGTTTTCTTCCGAGCAGAAGTCGTGGTAGCGCAGGCGGTTTTCGGCGGCTATCTTCGCGTTGACCCGCAGCAGGGTCTCCAGTTCGGCGGCAGAATATTGCGACAGGCTGAGGACGTTCTGCAACGCCTCGGCTTCAAAACGGGGTGTGGTCAGCTGCGGCACGCGCAGGGTGCAGCGGGCAGCCATGGTCTTGGCACAGGATATGAAGGCAAGCATAAGACAAACATTTTTATTTTCCGGCAAAAATAATAAAAACACTGAAATTCCCACCCGATTCCCCCACTCCGTCTGACGAAGTGCTGCATGAGGTCCTGACGAAGTGCTGCGTGAGGGTGTCATGCAGTGCTCCCTGAGAGGCTGACGAAGCACGGCGTCAGAGCGTCAGGAAGCACGTCGTCAAGGCACCCAACGCCCCTTTTTGAAACACGAGAAAAAGCACCGCCACAGATGCCACAGATAATTGTGTAAACATTACGCGTGAAAATAAATAAATGACTTGCCTTTAAAGGCAGCCTATTTATTTAATTGGCTCAATAATTTTAATGCAACTATCTGTGGCATCTGTGGCGGCATTGAAAATCAGCAGGTTGTGCAGCAAGATAGCAACCATAAGGGAGTGAAAGGCATATTTATCTCCTCGCATGCCTTTTAGCCGCTTCCAACCGTTCCAGTCCTTCTATTTCCACCCGTTAAGAAAGATTTTATGTTCTTTTCATCCTTCTTTCAAGAGTTTTTGCTACCTTTACGACTTGTTGGAGAAATGGGCACTTTTCGCCCGCCTCAACACCCGAGACTGGAAAAAGAAAAAATAATATAT
>ULIT01004279.1_pt1 | contig 17537 bp, 10 predicted proteins | sample 1950521 | NCBI WGS metagenome assembly ULIT01 (sample SAMEA4835454, study PRJEB28245) | human gut metagenome | biome: gut microbiome; material: fecal sample | place: Denmark | collected 2008
CAATGTCACGGATGATGATGCCGTGTTCCAGCAGGGCGATGCGGGGGCAGATGTCTACCGTGTGGTTCAGGTTGTGGCTTGAGATAAGAACAGTAGCGTTATGCTCTTCATTGTAGCGTTTTAGCAAGTGCTTGATGATGGCTTGTGATGAGGGATCCAGGAAATTGAACGGTTCGTCCAAAATGAGTAGGCGTGGATGGGGAAGCATAGCCGAGATGATGCCTATTTTCTGCTTGTTGCCCATGGAGTAGTTGCGGATAAATTTCTTCTGCCCCATTACTTCGCCGTTCATGAAACGTTCGAAGGGCAGGAGGCGTTCGTCTACCTCTTCCTTTTTCAGCCCGTACATACGGCCGATGAAGTAGAAGTATTCTTCGGGTGTCAGGTAGTCAATGAGGAAGCCGTCGTCGATGAAGGCACCTGTAAAGGTTTTCCAGTCTTCACTCTTGCTGACGTCGGTTCCGTCAATGCAGACGTTGCCGCGGTCGGCTTGCAGCAAGTCCAGAATAAGGCGGAAGAGAGTAGTCTTTCCTGCGCCGTTGTTGCCCACAAGTCCGAGCATTTCGCCCTGGTTGATTGTATAGTTTTCTATGTCGACGGCTTTCTTTTCACCGAATAATTTCTGTAATGAGTTAATCTGTATCATAGTCAAGAACAATGTAAGCTCAATATTTAGTAATTGATATTTTATATTTCTGATATTTGTCTTTTATCGCTGCCGGCTGTCACGAAATCCTTCCAGGTTTTTATAACGTCGTTTCATGAAGCGATGATAGATATTTTTCAACCAGAAGCGCGAGGTGAGGATGAAGCCCAGTCCTACGACAATCAGGATGATATTAGTGGTATTTTCGCCCAGCCATATTTTGAGAACGAAATTTAGCAATAAAGGTAAGCCGAAGGCTGCAAACGAAATGAGATTCTGCAGTCCTGTTCCCATATTCTGGCGATTGGTCAGTTTGGTGTTCAAGTCCAGCGTGCGGTTGTTGTATACGGCCAACTGGAACAGGCAGAAATAGATGGCTCCGGCAGTAAACAGTGCCCAAGCCAGGCAACTGACAACGGTCAGTTTGCCTGTCACCATAGCAGGTGTCATCAGCAAGAAGGGAATCAGAATAGCTACGCTATAAAGGATGTACTTGGCACGCAGCAGCGAGTAGATGGACTCCTTACGGCTCATCAGCCCGTCGATGTAGTTGCCTTCGTAACTCATGATACTGAGCAGGAACATGATGCCGAAGATGACGTAGTTGTACACCATGATGAAGTTTTTCATGCCGTCAGAGTCGTAGATATCCGAAAAGCTGAGGATACCGCTGAACATCAGTACGATGATAACAATGGAACGTAGTGAGGCTTTGCATACTTTGTTGCGTAGCAGCAGCTTCAGCTCCAGGCGCATGTATTCTCCTATTTCGCCGTAGCGGTCCAGGAAGCGGTATTCCGACACGCTGCGCACCTTCACTGTCGTGTCTTCTACTTTGTTTAGTTCGCTGTACACCAATCCCTGCATCACTTTGCGGTTAACGAACCATAGAGCAATGATGACGACTATCACGCTGAGAAAGCTGAATACATTGCCTGTAATGAAGCCTTCGCCTAATGTTACGGCCCAGTCGAACAAGGGGCTGTCGTCAGGAATGAACAGGGCACAGCCGATAGCGCCATAAACAGCAAGCGGAAGGAAAGTCCACCAGATGCGTTCGTTCATCAGTGTGCGGCACAGCAGGAACCAATAGTTGTTCATCACCATCATCAGCCAGATACCGATACTGTAGGTAACAACGCCTGTCACGCCATAGAAACGCGTTACGGTGATGATGGCCAACGGTACAAAGAAGAACAGCCAGAAGAGGTTGAACGTACTCAGCCCAGAACGAAGTAGAAGACAATCTATCAGCCTGTTGCGTTTAATGGGAAGCAACAGGTAGGGTTTCATTTCCTGCGTAGGTGTTTTTTGGAAAGGAAAACGGATGAGGAAGTCGAGCGCCAGGATGATGATGAGTCCCCCGTTGATGATCTGGTAGGGCTCGCGCGACTCTTCACTCAGGGCAAAAGCAAAAGTTGTGCCGAAGAATATCAGATACCCGGCCCAGAAGGCGGCCATGAGGTACATCCAAAAACGGCCGAATTTGTTTTTGTCGTACATGGGATGGCGTTTGTCGGCCAGCTTGCCATGTCGGCGTAGTTCGAGAAACAAGTTCATGATTGCATGTAAATGTTTGGTATGAAAAAAGGCACGGATAACTCGGATTTTACGGATTTGCTATGCCATTCCGTAGTCTTTCCGTGTCATCCGTGCCTGTTATTTTATGTAGGGCTTTCTTTTTAGTATTACTTCTTGTCGGGTACGGTCATCACCACTGTAATCTTGTTGCCCTGTTTTTGCAGGTCGGCAGCAAACTTTTGTACGTCTGCTTTGCTGATGGCATTGATCGTTTCTACGTAGTCTTTGGTATTGTCCACACCGTTGCGGAAATATTCTTTCAGATTGTTTACCCAGTAGCTGTTTTCTTTCTGGTTGTCGTTATACTTTTTCAGCATATACTCCTTGATTTTCTGCATGTGTTCGTCGCTCGGACCTTCGGTAGCCATTTCTTTCATTTCGCGATCGATGATGGAATTCAGCTTTTCGAATTTGTCAGGGTCTGTCTGATATACAATCTGCATCATCATGTCTTCCGTCGGGTATTTGTTCAGCCCTCCGTAGCAGCTGACGCCGTATGTACCGCCTTCTTTTTCGCGGATTTCCTCCGTGTAAACCATGTTGAGTGCCTGTGTCAGGAAGCTCATCAGCAGATTGTTCTTCAGGTCATATTTGCAGTCACCGCTGTAGAGCATGAAGACAGTGGCCATCGGTGTTTGCTGTTCTTTGGCATATGTCTTGTTCAGAATGCCCTTGGCGATGTCCATGTGGTTGTCGCGTACGGTTTCTTTAGCACCTGTAGAGGGCAGAGCGCCGAGGTATTGCTCGATGAGCGGCTTCATTTGTTCCAGATCGATGTTACCAACGAGGAAGAAGGTGAAGTCGCCTGCATTGGCGAAACGTTCCTTGTAGATTTGCAGAACGCGGTCGTAGTCGATCTGGTCGATCAGTTCGGGCTTCAGCGAGAGATAGCGCGGATGGTTGCCGTACATCATCGAGGTGATGGTGTCGTTGATGCTCGACAGCGGGATGGCTGCTGCATTTTCCAGCTGTGCTTTCAGACGTGTCTTGAAAGAGGCAAAAGCTTCCATATCCTTGCGTGGAGCTGTGAAGCTCAGGTAAGTGAGCTGCATCATCGTTTCAAAATCTTTGGGTGAGCAGTTGCCGTGTACGTATTCTTGTGTACCGCCTACACCTGCGTCTACCGATACTTTCTTGCCAGCCAGCATCTTCGTCAGTTCCACGTTGCTGAAGTCACCCAGTCCGCCGGCAGAGATTACGCCGTTCAGAATGCCTTGGTTGAAGTTCAGCTTGTCACTGTCGGGCAGCAGACTTGTTCCACCCAGACTGAAAGCGCTCATGCGGATTTCGTCAGCCTTGAAGTCAGTCTTCTTCACGTAAACCTTTACACCGTTCGACAGGGTCAGTTCTGTTGTGCCATAGATGGCGTCAGCCTTTTCCGATACGATTTTGCCGCCTTTGGGAGCTTCCTTCATCAGCGGTTCGTTGCTTACCTTGTCTTCGTAGGGTTTTACGTCGAGTTGTTTCATGCCGTTCAGCTGTGCCAGCACTTCTTCCTTAGTGGGGATTACTTCTCCTTCTTTGTCGGGGGCGGAGATGATGACCACCTCGTTGTTGTCAGGAATCAGTTCGCTTTGTACAATCTGGTTTACCAGAGCCACGGGGATGTTGGGGGCTATCTGGTTGAAGACAGTATATTCGTATTCGATGCCTGGCATAGGCTCAGCGTCGAGGAAGTGCTGGATGCACTCGTTCACGTACGAATCATTCTTCGTGTTGGCACGTTCGTTATAGGAAGACTCAATGCGTTGCAGGATGTTTGCACGGGCACGTGCATATTCCGATTCCGTGAATCCATAGCGGCGCATGCGTTCTACTTCCGTCAGCAGAGCGGTCAAAGTTTCCTTCAGACCGTTGTCTTTGGCCGTACCAGAGATGTTGAAGGCTTCTTTGGTCTTGGACAGGAAGAAGTTGCCATAATAACTGCCGGCATTTACATAGGGCGGGTTGGCGCTCTGTGCCAGTTCGCTCAGACGCTCATTCAGCATCATGGTGATGGTGCTCATCAGGTAGTCCTGTACCAGGTAGGCCATAGTTCCCTTGATGGAGTCGGGCGTAGCATCGTGCTTGAAGTAGATGTCGATGCTCGGACTGTCTATCTCCTTGTCCTTACCTATATATATAAGGGGTTCGGCATTATCGGGTACGGGATAGTAGACACGTTCGGCTGGGTTGACGGGCTTTTTCACGTCAGCAAATACCGACTTGATTTTGGCTTCCATCTGGTCTACATCAATGTCGCCCACGATGATGATACCCTGCAGATCGGGACGATACCACTTGGCGTAGTAGTCGCGGATGTCCTGATAGGGGAAGTTGTTGATGACGTCGATGCTGCCGATGGGCATACAGTCGCTGTACTTGGAGTCGGGGTAGATGACGGGTTGTGCTTCGGTGTAGAGGCGGAGCATGCCGCTGTTGCGGCTGCGCCACTCTTCGCGGATGACGCCGCGTTCCTTGTCAATCTCCTTGTCGGCCAGCAGGATGGCGTTGCTCCAGTCGTGCAGGATGAGCAGGCAGGAGTCTACTACGGATGCATCTGTACTGGGGACGTTGCTGATGCGGTAAACAGTTTCATCCACCGAGGTATAGGCGTTGAGGTTCACACCGAATTTGATACCTTTCGTTTCGCACCATTGTACGATACCCAGGCCACGTTCGTCGCCGGGGAAGTTTTTCGTACCGTTGAAGGCCATGTGCTCCAGGAAGTGTGCCAGTCCGCGTTGTTGTGGCTCTTCGAGGATGGAACCTACTTTCTGTGCGATATGAAATTCAACACGGTTTTCGGGTTTTTCGTTGTGACGGATGTAATAGGTCAGTCCGTTGTCCAACTTGCCCACGCGTACCTGTGCGTCCATGGGGACGGGTGGCATCTGCTGGGCGAAAAGGATTCCCATGTTACCGCAGACGATGACTGCGGCCAGGATGGTTTTCTTGAATAAATGTCTCATAACTCAATTTTTAAGTTTTTCTGTATGTATCAGTCGAAGGCGGTGGCCGAAAGTCACACGCCAGAGAGATTTTTTTAGTGATTATCGGCTTGTAATTCGTCTCTTATTCGGGTATAATCAGCGTAATGGCTTCGTGCAGGATACCGATTTCCAGCGGGAAGTGGCGGTCAAGAATACGTCCGTCCAGGTCGACTTCCGCATTCTGCGCACGAAGCACTTTGACGTGTTGAGTACGATAGGGGTGAACTACCTTGTGGTTCAGGATACGTCCTTGTATCAGCATCCACAGGCCACTGAGCAGCTGGCGAAGTTCGGGACGGTAGATGACAGAAACGTCCAGCCAACCGTTGTAGGGGACGGCACTCGGCACTTGTCCATAACCACGCGCACTGCCGATACAAACCGTCATGATACGTCCGCGGATGTGTTCGCCGTTTATCTTCAGGTGCATGCGATGAAGCTTGCGTTCGAAAATGAGCGACAGCAAGGCCATGAAATATGACAATGGCTTTACGCCCCAGAATCGTTTGCACTGGTCGGTTACCTTTACGATGCGTGCTCCCAGGCCGATGTTGATGGCGTTCAGAAAGTAGCGTGTCAGGTGTTTCTGTCCGTCGTAATAGTAGCATGTGCCTACGTCGATCCGTCTGCGCCGCCCGTGGATGATGCAGTCTACAGCCTCTTTATAGTCATCGCTCATGTCCCAGTAGTTGGCAAAGTCATTGCCGATGCCGTTGGGGATGATGCCCAGGCTGATGTTTTCCTTGTCGGGAGCATCGGAGTTCATGATACCGTTGATGGCATCGTTCAGGGCGCCGTCGCCACCCACGATGACGATGGTATGGTAACCGTTGTTGGCCAGAATGCCGGCCAAACGTTCCACCGAGCCGAACCCTTCGGATTGTACGTAGTCATAAGCCACGTTCCGGCTGTCCATGTATTCCTTGATTTCTTTCCACCGTTTCTGCACTTTGCGTGTGCCGGCTTTGGGGTTGTATATCACCCCCCATTTTTCGGGTGATTTCGTCATAGCTTCTTTGTCCTTATTGTTTGGCAGTGGGAGAGGAAGGAAGCCTCTTTTCTGCCGTTGTCACTTGCAAATTTACAAATTCTCTGTGAGTTTTCCTTTGACAAACGCAATCTTTTCTTCCATGGGCAGGCGTGCGTCCATCCAGTGGATGGTAAAGCCGCGCCGTTCCATGCCTCTGAACCATGTCATTTGCCGCTTGGCAAACTGATGGATGGCGGTTTCCAGTCCGTGGAACATCTCGTCGTAAGTCAGCTGGCCGGTGACGTAGAGGGTCAGGTATTTGTATTCCAGTCCGTAATAGATGAGGTCTTCTGCTGCGATACCTCGTTCTAGCAAGCGGCGCACTTCGTCCACCATACCTTCGTCCAGTCGCTGCTTCAGGCGGCGGGTTATCTTTTCGCGGCGCAGGTCGCGGTCGATGTCCACGCCGATGATGAGGCTTTTCAGCTGGGGAAACGAACGCTCGTCCACGGGGGTGTGCAGGTAGTATTCTTCTATTTCGATGGCTCGGATGGCTCGTTTGGCTGTGTCCACGTCCGTTGTGTTGTGCAAGGTCTTGTAGGTTTTCAGCAGTTCAGTCAGTTCTTCCAGTGATTTGTCTGCCAGGCGGGCGCGCAGCTCAGGGTTCTCGGGTACGGGCAGCAGGCGGTAGCCTTTCAGCACTGCCTCTAGATAGAGTCCCGTCCCTCCGCAGGCGATGGGTATCATACCCCTGTGGCGGATATCTTCGTAAGCCGTCAGGAAGTCGCGCTGGTACTCGAAGACGTTGTACTTGTAGCCCGGCTCGGCGATGTCTATCAGGTGGTAGGGGATGGTTTGTCCGTTTACGTTGTAGTCGACCAGGTCCTTCCCTGTACCCAGATCCATGCCGCGGTACACCTGTCGGGAGTCGGCACTGATGATTTCCGTTTTCAATTCAGCTGCCAGAGCTGCTGCAAAAGGTGTCTTTCCCGAAGCTGTAGGACCCAGTATGGCGATTAAATCATAGTTTGGCATACATTTGCAATTTACGTTCGGGCAAACTTACGGATTTTCTGTGGAATATACTAATGAAAGACTGGTTCTATTTTTTTCCAGTTGGGAAAAACTTTTTTCCTGACTGGAGAAAAAACATTGGCTGCTTGGTGTTTCCAACTGCCTACATTAGCGTCGTAAAGTGCCACTTTAGCGCGCTAAAGAGGGACTTTACGGAAGCCAAGTGCCTCATGGTAGAAAGCAGTGGTTTTCAGGTGTGAAAGCAATGTTTTAAAGGGAAGAAAGCATCGTCTTCTTGTGAAAATTATGTTTTTGTTTTATCCTTCACGCCTTCACTTCATTTCAAAACGTTGGAATATAGCTTGTTATGGTGAAACATGTGTTTTGTTTGCTTTTACGTTTTGGAGGGCATATTTATTTGTTGTATTTCTTGAAATTCTCTGCCTGCTCCAATATTTCCTTAAATACCTCATCATTCGTTACCGGTGGATAGCCATATTCAGCCAGGATTAAAATCAAGTCCATCTTTAGTTCTGCCTTGATGTCATCGCGGGTAGACCAGTCGGTGTATTTTGATTTGTCTGCCACAATCTTCTTTATTTCTGCAGCCAGTTTGAGTAATTTATCTTCTGGATATTCAAAGCCAAACTGTTTGGCAATCGATTTTAAAATGTCGTAGAAAGCTTTTTCTTCATAGCTGATACCCAAATCCTGAAAAGACTTCTTTTCCTTGTTCAGTTCTTTCAGCAAATCCGCCATTTGGCTGGCGACTTCCGTCAACACCTCATCCGCAAAAATAGCACTGTCACGTCGTTCGTTGTATTTGTCCACCAAAGCGCTCAAGCGTTTGGAGAAGTCCACGCCTTTCACCTTGTTGACTTTCTTGAATTCTGTAATAACGGTTTTTAGCAGGCGTTCCATCAGTTTCACTTTCGTATTAGGCAATTTTAGTTTGCCGAGACGTTCCATGTATTCCTCGCTTAACACATCCAGATTTTCCTTGTCGTTGCCTATCTGAATGATTTCTTCTACACCTTCTGACTGAATGGCTTCTTCAATCATCTCGCTGACCCGACGATTCATTTGTGAAATATCCGGTGTATCACCGATTGTCAGCTTATAAATGATAGACCTTACTCCGCAAAAATAATGGATTTCCTCCCGTTCAACATTGCTTATTTCCTCACTATTGCTGCACAGGTTAAAAGCCGATTTCAAATTCTTGGCATGTCCCATAAACAGGTTTTCCTGTTCCTTGGTACGCTGCATCCATTCGGCGCCCCGGTTCAGGCAGTCCAGTTGTTCCAATGGCGTACCCGTAGAAAATACCGAATAGTCGAACGACCCAAATAATCGCCGGATGATATCCAGTTCATCTTTTACCATAACGACGGACTGACCGATGTCTTCCACCGAATCCACATTCGCATCCCCTTGCGCATAACGTTTCAAGGCAACGTTCATATTGCTCTTAATGCCGATATAATCCACGACTAAGCCTTTTTCTTTTCCGGGATAGACTCGGTTCACACGCGAAATGGTCTGTACAAGTGTGTGCTGTTGCAGGGGTTTATCAATGTACATCGTGTCCAAACAGTCCACATCAAATCCCGTTGTCCACATATCCACCACAATGGCTATCTTGAAGTTCGATTCAGGCTTTTTGAACGTTTCGGCCCATGCACGACGGTCGTCATCCGTTCCCAACAAGTTGTATAGCTCTAGGTTGTCGTCCTTACTTCGGGTCATGATCAATTTCATCTTCTCAATGGGGAGTTCCCGGTTACCGTAAGGGACATAAGAATCTGCCGCCACCAACCACCCGTCATCTTGCCTTTCTCGTTCACCGGGTATCTTTACCCATTCGGGCCGCAAGGCAGCAATCTTTTTATACAGATGAAAGGCTATCGTGCGGTTGGAGCAAACGAACATTGCTTTTCCTTCTACCGTACTTCCTTCTTCCACTCGTTTTTCATAATGGGCAACGAAGTCTTCGGCCACCGCCTGCAAGCGGTCACTGTCTCCCAAGATACGTTCCATCTGGGTCACCGCTTTCTTGCTTTCTTCAATCTGGTATTCGTTCGTACCTTCCTCGGCACATCGCTTGTAGTATTCCTCTATTTCCTTCAACTTCCGGTTATCGAGCAACACCTTGGCAGCACGCCCTTCATACACAATGCGCCGCGTAATGCCGTCGGTCACCGATTCGGTCATGGTATAAGCATCCACTACTTTGCCGAACACATCTATTGTCGCATCAATCGGAGTACCCGTAAACCCTACATACGTGGCATTGGGCAATGAGTCGTGCAGGTATTTGGCAAAACCATAATTACGCCTTACTCCCTTTTCGGTCTGTTTCACCTGCATGGAGAGATTGGTCTGCGAGCGGTGTGCCTCGTCCGATATACAAATAATATTGGCCCGTTTCGACAAGAGCCGTGTATCTTCCGTAAACTTATGAATGGTGGTCAGAAATACCCCACCGCTGGTTCGCCCGGCCAGATGCTCCCGCAGCCTATCCCTGCTTTCCACCTCTATGACACATTCGTCGCCGATGAAGTTCTTGGCCGTACCAAACAGTTTGGAAAGCTGGTCGTCCAGGTCGGTACGGTCGGTTATGAGCACAATCGTAGGGCTGGCAAACTCCCGGCTCCGCATCAGCATCCGGCTGAGAAACAACATCGTGATGCTCTTGCCGCATCCGGTAGCCCCGAAGTAAGTACCACCTTTCCCGTCACCTCCTTCCCGAAGCTTGGAATGCAGACGTATATTCTCGAACAGCTTGTGCGTGGCAAAGAACTGCGGATAGCGGCAAACCACCTTCTTCTCGCTCTTCGACGAATCGGGGAAGAACACAAAGTCCTTGATTACGCTCAGCAGTCTGTGTTTGCGGAACAGCCCTTTGACCATGGTCAGCAGCGAGTTGATGCCATCCGTCGCCTTGTCATCGGCCTCCACCTTCCGCCAGGTATAGAAGAAGTCGTAAGGTGAAAACAACGACCCGTATTTGTTGTTCACCCCATCGCTGACAACCACGAAAGCATTGTATTTAAACAAGTCTGGAATGTCGCGCCGATAGCGCACGGTGAGCTGCGTATAGGCGTCCATGATCGTCGTGTCTTCTTTCACCGCACTCTTGAACTCCAGTACCACTACCGGCAACCCGTTGACATAGACAATACCATCGGGGATACGCTTTTCCGTTCCTTTTATTTCCAGTTGGTTGACAATGCGGAACAGATTGTTTCCTTTCCCCTCTTCGCTAAAATCTATCGGTTCGATAAACAAGTCAGGCAAAGCGGCATCTTCACGCTTCAACGAAAAACCTTCAGTGATCAAACGGTATGTCTGTGCATTGTTGTCATACAGAGATAGTCCGCTATTGGCTGTCAACTTTGCCAATATACTTTCTATTTCAAGCGATGTAATGCCGACCTCCCGATAGCGGTTGCTAAGGTACGTGCGCATATCGTCGCGCAGCAATACTTCATCCGCTTCTTTGTGGATTTCTTCTCCGTTGGTATATAGGTACCCTTCCTGCTGGAATAGTTCCATGATGGAGAGTTCAAGGGCATGTTCATTGAAGTGTGACATAATCGTTATTTCAATAAAAAACTTTTCAGTTCTCTACATTTTGTATAATTTCTAAATATTTGATGTACTAATGATGACTTATATTTTTTTTCTATGGCTACAAATATCTTTTTTTCTATTGCTTCTATATCTCCCTGTAATGATTCTTCTAAATACAAATCAAAATTTTGACTTTCATCTTCTAATAAACTCATTTTCTTGTTCAACAAAATATGTAATACAAATCTATTCGAATGAACCAAGCATTGTTTTTCTTTACCGATTTTACTCTTTGAGTTAACTTTAATATAATCATTAAGTTTTCTCATAACTTGCACACAGCGCCAGACCTTTATGGCGCTCAATTTCTCATTTATAATCAAAGTGTACGGTTCTTGATTTATATCACTCCACAACAAACCGACTTCACGTTTTGCTGTTACTGTAATGTCTATATTAGGTAAAGAACACCCAACAGCTACCATAGCATCCTCAACAGTGCATGAAGTTTCAGTAATATTTATATTAGCAAATCGTTTTATATGATAATCTACACCTAATATTGCTAATTCTATTTTTAATTTGTCTTGCAATGGATCAAGTGAAACAAAGTCTCTTTTTTCTATTCGATTTTGTGTATTAGTTTTCTTTGTGACATTTTCTCCAAACCCTTGGGGACAATCTTCCAAGGATATCAATTTAACAGATACCCATATTTTCTCAATAGACTTAGGATTCTGACCATATACTTTTCCAATAGTTCCTACTGTTTGAGCACCATTAACAACTTTGAGATTCGTAATATTAAATGTACCAGCACTCTTTTGGACAAGTGGCTTTTTTATAAATGAATCACACAATAATGTTATTCCATTATTGTAATAAAGAAAGTTCTCTGGACATCGTAAAATTGTATCTTGCATATCTTCATTAACAACGCTATCCCCTAAAAAGCCTCGTATATTTTCACTAAATAGCTTATTCTTATATTTATCCCACAAATGAGCAAAAACACTACCATTCACTATCCCATAAACCATTTTATACGGCATATCAATTTTTTCAACATGTTCTATAGTTATTTCACTATTTATTGGCCGTCCTTCAGATAATCCTGCTAATGCTTTATGAGCTTTTGACAAAGTAAACGTTTCAAATGAAATTAATTCTTCCGAATCATCATTAATATCCTTTAATAATCGATTAATGGCATCACTATTATGAGTCGATAATTTATCACTACCTGTATAAGCAAGTATTAAATGAATTTTGACGGTATAATCATTTAGAGCTTCTTCTATATCATCTTGTTTCTTTTTAATCTTACTATTAAATGAATCAAAATCATTTTCAATGATTTTCCTAATACCATCACAAAACTTAAAAGTATCTCCTGATTCAGGCTCTCCAGTACCTTTTTTTTTCCATTTACTTTGAACTAACCATAATATTTTAGTAGTTCGATCAAACAAAACAGCATCAATACCATTATCATTTACACCATCTGTTATAGATTTAGCAGCTATATCTTCCGAAACACCTGCTATAACTTGCAGCGAATATGCTGCATATGCTCTTGTTAAAAAGAGCGCTTCTTCGTCCTCCTTTTTAGTTGTCAAACAATCCGATGTATCTATTTTCTCTGAAAAAGTTCTCTTCAGCATAGATGCTATATGTCTTACTTGTAACTCATTCATATCTATATATTATTTATTGCCCTATCTTCGCCAATAGCAAAGACTGTAATTTTGTTAGTTCAACATTCTCTTTTGTCTTTATAATCATTAAATTAATGACATAAACAAACGGCAAATTACACTTATTATCATCCAAAATATAAATTGGTTGTTGAGAGATAATCTCCTGACTTAGATTTTCTTGTGCTCCTCCATTTGCTAAACGCTTTATTTCATTTTGATAATATCTTAAATGAAAATATAAATATGCGGCATCTATTTTATTCTTACATATCATATTACAACAAGCTTGATTAGTAGCTGTTTCACAATTTAAATATGCAACATTTGAGACAGTTCCTCCTCCATACATTGCCATTGTTATAGCACCTGATGGAACAATTTTTGCCGAACTATTTTTTAATCCTTCTGCACTAATATATTCTTCTGTATCTAAAACTATATTATTCTGTACTTCACCCGTTTTGAGCCAACGATAATCTTTTGAATTCCAATATTCATTATGCATTCGACTTGGGGTTCCCCCAGACATTATGTCTTCACAAAATTCATCTATCGTTCCCATTCTCCACCCTTCCGGCAGATTCTCCTTATCTATCCCATCCACAAACATTTTACGATAGAGTATTTGAGCAGTTTCTTCCAAACGAGTGATCATTTGTTCGTTCAGACGAATTCTTTTGGAAATAGTTTCGTATTCGGCAACTATTTTTCGTTGTTGTTCGATGGGAGGAATAGGAAGAGTCATATCACAGAAATCTTGCCAAGTAAGACTACCTCTGACCCCTCCAACCGCATAGAAACTTGCTTCCCGATCAAATTCATTACGAGAAAACCACATCATCAAATATTGCGGTAACAATACGGTTTTATCTACAACCTCAAACATTGGATATGCAGGTGACATAATTGCACATTCACCTTCAAACATAGCAACAGGCATCTTCCCATCTCGACTCACCTGCATTAAACTACAAGCGAACTGATCTTTACGTATCACCTTATAATTAGACAAATCTGTTCCTATTGTATTAGCAACAGACGGAATAAAAGCCTTATTAATAGTCAAACCAACAAGTTCATTCACCTCCAAATCCCTGTTCCTCACATCCACCTCGTGGATATAATCGCCCAATCGTTTGTAATCCGTCTTACTCATAGTTGTTCTTGTTAATCAGGTTGACCACTACTTTCACCATGATATCCTTTTCCTCCGTGCGGCTCTCGGCTATCATCAGCGTAAGAGCCACAAGGGTGTTGCCGGCAATGCGCTTACTCCCATCCGGATTATAGAGAATGCCGTTGCCGGCCATAAACCACAGAAATAGGGTGGCCGCAATGCGTTTGTTGCCATCGCTGAATGAATGGTTTTTCGTCACGAGGTAAAGCAACATGGCGGCTTTTTCTTCTACAGAAGGGTAGAGGTCTTTTCCATCGAAAGTCTGATATATTTGTCCGATGGAACTTTTAAAAGAATCGTCTTTCTCATGGGCGAACCATTGGCTCCCACCGAATTTTTCTTTCAGTTCTGTTATGGCCTGCATGGCTCCTTCGTAGGTGGCATGGAACTTTGCTTCGTTGGTGGTCTGCTCTACCGCCAGCTGCTGATAATCGTACCGGTCCAACGTATCAAGGGCATAAGCGTAATCGGTAACCACTTCCACCAGATTGAGCGCATCGTCGGAAGTCAATGCCTCTTGTGCCTTAACCGTCCGGCCCAAGACGGAAACCAACTGTTTCAGCTCTGTATAGCGTTGTTCTGTCAGGGCTTTATTGACGGCATAGCCTTTCACCAGGTATTCCTTCAGCACCCTATTGGCCCATCGGCGAAAGTCTACACCTTTTTTTGATTTGACCCGATAACCAACAGAGATTATCACATCAAGATTATAGAAACGTACATCATGTGTCTGGCTTTTACCTTCTATCGCACCATGTTCTGTGGTTGTCGCAAAATTTGCGACAACCACTTCGCCTGCCAGTTCTTCTTTTATGGCATTCGCTATATGCTTACGGATTGTTTTTGAATCGCGCCCAAACAGTTCGGCTATTTGATAGGCATTCAACCATACCGTATCTTGGTCTATCCTGACCTTAAGCTGTGTTTCTCCGTCTTCCGAACGATAGATTATTATTTTGTCATTCAATTCCATACCCCAATTTCCTAAACAGATTCAACAAATCCTTTTTGCTCTCTTCTTCCTGTTTCAGCAATTCCTTCATTTCTGCTTGCAGCTCTTTCATCCTGGAATCAAAGTCTATACCTTCATCACGGCTCTTGAACTCAATGTATTTGCTGGGAACAAGCGACCAGCCTTTGGTCTCAATCTCTTCGAGAGTGGCCGAATAGCAATATTCCGGTACGTTTTGATAAGTCTGTTCGTACCCTTCGCGCTGCCAGTTGTGGAAGTTTTCGGAAATCCGAGAGATCTGCTCTTGTGTGAACTGGATGTATTTCTTCTCGAAAGGTTCACCCCACTGACGCAAGTCTATGAACAGCACTTCATTCTCACGGTTGCGATATTTCACCAGCTGGCCGTTCTGCTCCACGGTACGGGCCTTTCGGTTGCCGGCCAGAATCCAGAGTGTCACACTAATATCGGTGGAATAGAACATATTCCGGGGAAGAATGACGATGGCTTCCACCAAATGGTTCTTGAGCAACTGGCGGCGTATGTTCAGTTCGGTGCCATCACCGCTCAACGCACCGTTAGCCAGCAGGAACCCCGCCATGCCGTTGGCTGACAGTTTGGAAACGATGTTCAGTATCCAACCGTAATTGGCGTTACTGGTGGGCGGAACATCGTAACCGTGCCAGCGCGGGTCACCTGTCAGCTCGTTGTCGGCACGCCATGCTTTCTGGTTGAAGGGAGGATTGGCCATGATGAAGTCGGCTTTCAGGTCCTTGTGCTGGTCGTCGTGGAAAGTGTCTGCGGCTTTCTCGCCCAAGTTGCACGCAATGCCGCGAATGGCCAAATTCATCTTGGCCAGTTTATAAGTGGTGTTGGTGTATTCCTGTCCGTAAACAGAAATATCTTTCTTGTTGCCATGATGTGCTTCGATGAACTTCATACTTTGTACGAACATACCTCCTGAACCACAACACGGGTCATAGATCTTTCCACGGTATGGCTGAATCATCTCGGCTATCAGATTGACGATTGTCTTGGGTGTATAATATTCCCCTTTACCTTTTCCTTCTGCTATGGCAAATTTTCCCAAGAAATATTCGTAAACACGCCCTATCAAATCGTGCTCCTTATCCTTTTGCGTATCTATCTTGCCTATCACATCCAGCAAACTGGCCAATTTGGTACGGTCAAGTCCCAGCCCGGAATAGTAATTACTGGGCAATGCGCCTTTCAGTGCCGGATTATCTTTTTCTACCTGCGCCAAAGCGGCATCTATCTTAATGGCAATATCATTCTGCTTCGCATTTTCCATCAGGTTATCCCAACGGCTTACTTCGCTCAAATAAAATACGTTCTTTGCATTGTAGAATACCGACTGGTCGACAAATGCTTCTTTACCTTCCGCAATCAGTTCATTGCGTCTTTCCACAAAACGATCGAAAGCGTATTTCAGGAAGATCAGACTTAATACAACATGCTTGTATTCTGAAGGTTCAACCGATCCACGCAATTTGTTGGCCGATTCCCAAAGGGTTTCTTCAATGTTCTTTTCTTTCTGTATTTTCTTTGCCATATTCTTTATGCTTCTTTTCCTTGTATTAATCAGTTGTCTTGTATTTATATCTAAAATAGTTGCTTCTTTTTTAAACTAAATAACATGAGTTCGATATAAGATCAAATATGATCTACTAGTAAATAGGAACATAGCGATAAAAGTATTAAATTTATAGTGCTCAATTATAACATTTAGATGATTACTGCTATGTTTCAGAGTCTAAAGTTACAGAGATTTATTGTATAGCCGATGATTTTTGCAAGGAATTTGTGTTGCAAGAGGAAAAATATATGGTTGAAGACAAGAAACTGAAGCATCGCAACAAGCCGAACTGTATGAGTGATGCTGAGATTATGGTTATTCTGCTCCACTCCGATGGCTTTCGCTGCCTCAAGCATTACTATATGTGTGCAGACATCTTCACGTTACATTAGCGTCGTAAAGTGCCTCTTTGTGAGAAAAGCATTGTTTTTGATGGACGAAAGCACTGTTTTAGGGACAGGAAAGCATCGTTTTTTGAGGTTATCCGCATTACTCGTACAAATGGACATCTTTTTTATATGTTTATTGGCGTGTCGGTTGTATTTTTGTAAGCCGTAAAAGTGGAATGAAAGGATGATTTTCTAAATACTAAAAAGAATATGAGAAAAGTAAGCAGAGAAATGAGTAGCGATTGGGCGTTGGAAATAATGCGCAAGGCTCCGTACATTACTGTAAGTTTTATAAGGGCGGATGGTACGGCCTATGGTGTGCCGCTCTCGCTGGCTTGTGCTAGCGACAATGTGTGGTATTTTCATTGTGCGCCTGAAGGTGATAAGCTCGATGCACTGGCTGTACATCCAGAGGTATGCCTTTCGGCTGTCACGAAATGCCAACCTACGGTTGGGCCTAAAGATGGTACTTTTACGCTTCAGTATCGTTCTGCAATAGCCTTTGGGAAAGCGGAACTTGTGACAGATGACGATGAAAAGATACATGCTCTCAAGCTGATAAGTCAGCGTTTTCTGCCCAAGCACATGGAGGCTTTCGACGATGCAGTCAAGAGAAGTATTCATCGTACAGCTGTGGTTCGCATAACGCTGACTGGCCTTCCTACTGGTAAGCGTAAGCAGTATGATAAAAATGGAGAAGAAATGAAGTATGGAAGGATGGAATGATGTAGAATACTGAATGAAAATGAAAAACGTCCGACTATATATTATAATCGGACGTTCTTGTAAATGTTTGATTTTTAATAGTTTGCGGAGAGGGAGGATTTTGAACCTATAACTCTAACCGCTTATGCTACAATATCTTTCTTTTCCAAAATTTCAAATAGGTAACGAAACGGTAACGATTTCTATCGTTCATAATGTCTGATATTGACCGCTGTGTGTCTGCCTAACTTTCGGGTT
>ULIT01011484.1_pt1 | contig 16214 bp, 10 predicted proteins | sample 1950521 | NCBI WGS metagenome assembly ULIT01 (sample SAMEA4835454, study PRJEB28245) | human gut metagenome | biome: gut microbiome; material: fecal sample | place: Denmark | collected 2008
ATCATCGGATTATAATATTTTACGCCATTGATTTCTTTAGCCAATTCACCCGGATTTACGTCGGTGATTTCTTCGTACATATCGAACAAGTTACCATAGCGCTGACGAACAACGTCAATACCCAAACGTTCAATACTTTCAGAGAAATCAAGGAATACAGCCAAACCTGTATTATTTACACCGAAGCCATGGTCGCAACGTTCTTTTGCAGCACGTGAAGCCACGTCACGCGGAACCAGGTTACCGAATGCCGGATAACGACGTTCCAGATAGTAGTCACGATCTTCTTCAGGGATATCACTACCCTTCTTAGTTCCAGCCTGCAAAGCTTTTGCATCTTCCAGTTTCTTTGGAACCCAAATACGACCATCGTTACGCAAAGACTCAGACATCAAAGTCAGCTTAGACTGCTTGTCGCCGTGTACCGGAATACAAGTCGGGTGAATCTGAACGTATGCAGGGTTAGCAAACCAAGCACCTTTACGGTAGCAAGCCATTGCAGCAGTACAGTTACAAGCCATTGCATTAGTAGACAAGAAATAAGTATTACCGTAACCACCAGTAGCAATAACAACTGCATGAGCAGCAAAACGTTCCAATTTACCAGTAACCAAGTTCTTTGCAATGATACCACGTGCACGACCGTCAACGATTACGATTTCTTCCATTTCGTAACGAGTGTACAGTTTTACAGTACCTGCACCAACCTGACGGCTTAATGCAGAATATGCACCCAGCAACAACTGCTGACCAGTCTGACCTTTAGCATAGAAAGTACGAGATACCTGCGCACCACCGAAAGAACGGTTAGCCAATGTACCTCCGTATTCACGAGCGAAAGGAACACCCTGAGCAACACACTGGTCGATAATGTTGTTTGAAACCTCAGCCAGACGGTAAACATTTGCTTCACGAGCACGATAGTCACCACCTTTTACAGTATCATAGAACAAACGATAAACAGAGTCACCATCGTTCTGATAATTTTTTGCAGCATTAATACCACCCTGTGCAGCGATAGAGTGTGCACGACGTGGAGAATCCTGAATACAGAAATTGAATACGCGGAATCCCATTTCACCAAGTGAAGCAGCAGCAGAAGCTCCAGCCAAACCTGTACCTACCACAATGATATCCAAACGACGTTTGTTAGCCGGGTTTACCAATTTCTGGTGAGCCTTATAATTAGTCCATTTCTCAGCTATCGGGCCTTCAGGAATTTTAGAATCAATTATTTTAGTCATAATGTTTTTTCAGTTTAAATCAGTTACACTTAAATTAGCAAGCACCGCAACCCATCATATTCTTCAAGAAGAACACAACAGCTACTACCATAAAACCAAGAACGATGATAGTAGAATAGATGTTAGAGATGCATTTCCAACGGTTAATCCAAATCATGTTGTTCCATCCCAAAGTCTGCATTGCACTCCAGAAACCGTGAGTCAAGTGGAACCACAAAGCAATCAACCAAATGATATACAACACGAAGAACAACGGATTAGAGAAAGTCTGCATAATATAGCCATAACCGTCGGCTGCATGAAGACCACCCAACATAGGGTTACCGATGATTTCAGCGAACTGCATTTTGTACCAGAAGTTCATAAAGTGAAGAGCCAAGCCCAGGATTACGATGATACCCAATACCAACATGTTCTGAGAAGCCCATTCTACATTCTTCGGACGAGCATTTACAGCATAACGTTCGTTACCGCGAGCTGCACGATTCTGCATTGTCAACCAGAAAGCGTAGATAATGTGAATTACAAACAAGGCAGCCAATCCCACAGTTGCTACCAGCGCATACCAGTTAGCACCCAGGAACTCACAAACCATGTTGTAAGCTTCGCCCGAGAACAAAGCAACACAGTTCATCGCCATGTGAAATGTCAGAAACAGGACAAGGGCGATACCAGTTACACTCATCACCACTTTCCTTCCAATAGATGAATTACTTAACCACATAAATGATTGAATTTAAATTATTTAATTGTTAGAACTAAAATTTCTTACTACATACATTAAAATACGATACAAAATTAGAAGTTTTCCCTATATAATACAAGGGATTACGGAAATAATTCTTTAATCTGTCCAGTGATTTAAGCAACAAAAATAATGAATGTGCTTCAGCAAGGAGAAAATAAGACTAAAGAAGTTATTGAACGTTTTACCTTCGCTGTTGGTCAATAACCATTTCATTATGAACAATTCAGGACAGATTCCATCTTTACGATCCATAGTTTTTCTGAAAACCGGTAAAGGAAGCTTCTTTCAAGGCAAAGCAACATATTCAGGACACCCCTTATCTTAATAGCATAAAAAGAGCCGTTTTAGCTTTTTACTACATTGCTAAAACGGCCCCTTCTTACTTATAATCTAATAAATACTCTAAGCAGTTATTTACGTTCCGGGAAATTCATTCCTGGCTTCTCTAATAGTTCTACAGCCTTAAGCATACTATTGTTCATGAGATTTATTACCTGAAAATACTCACTCATATCCCATAAATCACGAGCAATCAGAGCTTTCATTTGAGCTTTTATGAGTGGAAGTGCAATTTGATATTGTTTCTCATCATATTTTGCTCCTAATGTTTCACCTAATTTTCTCAGTTCTTCAAGCATGGCAGATGTCACTTCAAAATTCTTATTAAAATGTCGGAAGTCCTTATACTCTTTCAGCCATTCTTCACGATATGCATCTACCAGCTTCAAGTTCATCTGTACAATAGCTCCTTTATCGCGCAAAGCAAGATAGTAATCAGTATACATGGTTGTATCTACAGGCACAAAATAATCCGGCATGATACCTCCTCCACCATAGACAGTACGTCCCAGCTTCAATGTCTTGTATTTCAAAGAATCCGGAAAATGGATACTGTCTGCACTCAACATTTCCCCACGATTGTAGCGATCTATCAAATCTTTATTGTACTGTTCAATACTCTCGTAAGGCTTCTGAATACAACGACCGGAAGGCGTATAATAACGAGCAACAGTCAGACGAATCATAGAACCGTCCGGTAAATCAATCGGACGCTGTACCAGCCCTTTTCCAAAAGTACGTCTGCCTACAACTATAGCACGGTCCCAGTCTTGCAATGCTCCTGTTACAATCTCACTTGCCGACGCAGAAAATTCATCGACCAACACAACCAAACGTCCATTTAGGAAATCACCATTTCCCTCAGCATCAAACTCAGCACGAGGATTACGACGTCCTTCTGTATAAACGATAAGTTCTTTCTTACCTAAGAACTGATTAGCCAATTCAATCGCTGCATTCAGATATCCTCCACCATTTCCTTGCAAATCGAGAATAAGGTCGCGCATACCTTCCTTCTGCAAACGATGAAGAGCATCAGCAAATTCCTTTCCTGTAGTTGCGGCAAAACGATTTACACGAATATAGCCGATTTTTTTATCAACCATATACGAAGCATCAAGGCTATATACAGGAATCTTATCGCGTTTGATAGTAAAAGGAAGTAGCTCTTTTACTCCACGACGCATAACTTTTACGGTTACCTCTGTACCTCGTTTACCTCGCAGACGACGCATCACATCTTCCGTACTCATTTTTACACCGGCAATCACCGTATCATTTACCTCAATAATACGGTCGCCTGCCAAAATTCCGACTTTCTCCGAAGGCCCTCCGGAAACAGGCTGGATAACAAATAGCGTATCAGTAGCCATATTAAACTGAATTCCTATGCCGTCAAAGTTTCCTTGCAATGGCTCATTCAACGCTTTTACCTCTTCCGGATCAGAATAAGTAGAATGAGGGTCCAGTTGCTCCAGCATCTTTACAATAGCCGACTCTACCAGCTTATTTTCATCTACCTGATCGACATATAAGTTTGATATGGCAAACTCCGCCAACTGCAACTTGCGTGAAGGAGAGTTGAGCATCTTATTCTGTGCCACTACTGAACAGAAAAAGAAAAAGTTGCACAACAAAATCAAATAAAGTCGCTGTTTCATAGTTTTCATCATAAATTAATATCCAGTCCTTCTGGCAAAAACGGTGTTACATCTTTGCCATATTGCAATAATTCACGTACAATAGTGGAACTGATGGCTGTCAGTTCCGGCTCTGTGAAAAGCAAAATCGTTTCAATGCCGGCAAGCTTTCTATTTATGTCGGCAATGGTTTCTTCATATTCAAAATCACGAACAGTACGGATTCCTCTGATAATGAACTTAGCGTTCCTCTGTTGCGCAAAATCGACAGTCAGATTATCATACGCTTCTACTCGTATGCGAGATTCGTTTGCGTAGAGTCTTTTTATCATCTCCACACGTTTTTCTGTAGGAAACCAGGTTTTCTTATTATCATTGACACCAATTCCGATAATAATCTCGTCCATAAAAGTCAATGCACGTTTTACCACCGAAAAATGCCCGATTGTAAAGGGATCAAATGTCCCTGGAAATATCGCTCTTTTCATTTAAGCCAATAATCACAAATCAAGAGATACTTGATCTATCAATTCAACAAGTCCTCTTCTATTACCAAATTATTAATAATAAAGTTCTGTCGCTCCATGGTATTCTTACCCATGTAAAACTCCAGCAACTCTTTAACAGCATCCGTTTTACGCAAAGAAACCTGTTCTAAACGCATGTCCTTTCCAATAAAATTCCGGAACTCATCAGGCGAAATTTCTCCTAATCCTTTAAATCGGGTAATCTCCGGATTGGGACCCAACTTTTCTATCGCTGCAATTCGTTCCTCATCTGTATAGCAATAAATAGTTTCGTATATACCTTTTTTACGGTTACGAACGCGGAAAAGCGGCGTCTGCAAGATGTAAACGTGTCCTTTCTTTATTAAATCAGGAAAGAACTGAAGGAAAAAAGTTATCATCAGCAAGCGTATATGCATACCATCCACATCGGCATCAGTTGCTACGATGACTTTATTATACCGCAATCCGTCCAAGCCATCCTCGATATTCAGCGCAGCTTGCAACAGATTGAATTCTTCATTTTCGTAAACGACTTTTTTAGTTAATCCAAATGAATTCAAAGGTTTACCACGCAAACTGAATACAGCCTGAGTATTAACATCACGGCTCTTGGTTATAGAACCACTTGCAGAATCTCCCTCTGTGATAAAAATAGAACTTTCCAGACGTGGATCATTTTCTTCATCTTTCTTAGCCCCCTTCAAGTCATTCAAGTGAATACGGCAGTCACGCAACTTACGGTTATGCAGATTTGCTTTCTTGGCACGTTCACGCGCAATCTTAGTAACCCCCGCGATAGCCTTACGTTCTTTTTCCGATTCCTGAATCTTCTGAAGCAACACATCTGCTACATCGGGATGTTTATGCAGGTAATTATCTACATTCTCCTTTATAAAGTCACCGATAAACTTATTGACACTGATTCCTGAAAGTGGATAAGGATTACCATCTGAATCTTTTTCAGGAGCCATCGTCAAAGAGCCCAACTTAATCTTTGTCTGACTTTCGAAGGTCGGCTCTATTACATTAATGGCAATAGCAGCTACCAGCCCGTTGCGAATATCCTGAAATTCCATATTCTTACCATAGAATTCCTTGATAGTACGTGCAATATGCTCCTTGAAAGCACTTTGGTGCGTACCTCCCTGAGTTGTATGCTGTCCGTTGACAAACGAATAATATTCCTCCCCATACTGAGGACTATGAGTAAAGGCTATTTCTATATCTTCATCTTTCAGATGAACAATAGGATACAAGCCTTGAGAAGTCATATTGTCATTCAGCAAATCCTCCAGACCGTTACGGCTTACAATGCGGTGGCCGTTATAATATATCGATAGCCCTGTATTCAAATATGTATAGTTACGCAGCATCGTTTCGATATATTCAGGACGGAAGTGGTAGTTTAGAAACAAGGTGTTATCGGGCTCAAAGAAAATATAAGTACCATTTTCTTCCTCTGTAGATTGAGTAGTATCACTTATCAGTTCTCCTTTTGCAAAAACAGCTTCACGCATCTGTCCGTCGCGTACACTTCGCGCTATAAAGTGAGAACTCAACGCATTGACAGCCTTTGCTCCGACACCATTCAACCCGACACTTTTCTTAAATGCCTTTGTATCATATTTTCCACCCGTATTCAGCATAGATACGGCATCAACCAGACTTCCTAACGGAATACCACGCCCATAATCGCGTACAGAAACACGCAAATTATCTTCCATCTGTATTTCAATGCGTTTTCCTGCTCCCATTTTAAACTCGTCAATACAGTTATCTACGACTTCTTTCAGCAATACATAGATACCATCTTCCGCCTGAGAGCCATCGCCTAAACGCCCGATATACATACCAGGACGCGTACGAACATGCTCCATATCGCTCAGATGACGAATATTCTCCTCTGTATACGAAATGGGATTCGCTATTTGTTCATTGTATTCTTCTTCCATAAACAACACTCAAACGATATACTAATTTTCTTCTTTCTTTCCTGCTACTAACATCTTTTTATATGCACGGCGGCGTTTGTGCTGAACAGCTTCGAAAGCTCCCCACTGTGCCTGTACTTTCTTGTTCATTTCCAGTTCCGGATTACTTTCTCCATATTTGAATCCCATCTGTTGATAAACTGGAACTAAATCATAAAACAACAATGCATTTACTCCTTTGCTTTGATATTCGGGCTTCACACCTACCAGCAATAAATCAAGGACTTTTGGCTTTTTGATAAACAAAGCTTTAAGTAAATGGAACCAACCAAAAGGAAGCATCTTACCTTTTGCCTTTTGCAGTGCTTCCGACAAAGAAGGCATAGAAATACCCACAGCTACCAGGTTTTCATTTTCATCTTCTACAAGCGAAACCATTCGCAAATCTATCAATGGCAAATACATCTTGATATATTGATTGATTTGCCCCTGAGTCATTTGTGAATAGCCGTATAAAGGTGCATAGGCTTCATTTATCAAATCAAAAATCTTCTGTCCGTAGTTTTTGCTCTTTATTTCACTACGTTTCAATTTTTTGATTTTCAGCTTATATTTTTCCAGAATAATTTCAGAAATACGGATAAATTTCTCTGGCAACTTATCGGGAACAGTCAACTTAAACTCTACCCAGTCGGCTTCCTTTTCGAAGCCTAAACGCTCCATATGCTGTTGATAATAAGGGTAATTATAAATAGTCGACATGGTTCCTAGCTGATCGAACCCTTCAACCAGCATACCTTCTGCATCCATATCGGTAAAGCCTAGCGGTCCGACAATAGCTTCCATTCCTCGTTCTTTTCCCCATTCTTCTACTGCTCCAAGCAATGCTTCAGAAATTTCCGGCTTATCTAAAAAGTCAATCCATCCAAAACGGACTTCCTTTTTTTTCCATGTTTCGTTCGCACGGTGGTTAATAATGGCAGCTACACGTCCTACCACTTTTTTCCCTTCATAAGCAAGAAAATAATCAGCCTCACAGAATTCAAATGCTGCATTCTTTTTCGGGCTGAACGTATTCAACATATCATCGTACAAATCAGGTACGGAATAAGGATTGTCTTTGTATAATTCGTAATTGAAGCGAATAAATGTCTGCAACTCTTTTTTAGAGCTTACTTTCTTAATGATAATGGCCATCTGTTCGTTATAGTATGAAATTTCAGGTTGTAAAGATACAATTTTTTATTCGAAGAGTAATTCTCTTATCCCGAAATTCGAGTATTGGCTCCTTCGTTTTTCCCATTTATCTATCATATAATACTTACAAACCATCATAAATGACATAAGGAACATTAACATCTTCAAATACCAATAAAACATTGTGGAGATATTTCCCAAAATTGAGTAAAAAGTCCCCAATAAACATAAAAACCACAGAGAGAGTCGCTTTCAACCATGTCTATAAATCAATAAGTTACATTTTTTATCGTAAGAATAAATAAAATTGGTTCAATTATTGTTACACGACATAAAAATTAGGAAACATGAAAACTAGAGAAAAAGTAAAACTATTTTTTTTATTTATTTTTTATTGTGTAATAACACAACAAGTCTTTGCTCAGAAACGAACAATCTCTGGAACAGTAACTTCAGCAGATGAAAAAGAAGCATTGATAGGTGTTTCTATTACAATAAAAGGAAATGAAGCTATCGGTACAATAACCGACCCGGAAGGGAAGTATAGCTTGCAGGTTGAACCAGACCAGACACTGATTGTTTCATACATCGGAATGAAAACAGCAGAGATTCGTGTTCCACGCAAGAATTCAGTACTGAATATTGTATTGGAACCAGAGTCAATGAATCTGGACGAAGTTGTCGTAACAGGTTATGGTAACTTCACAAAATCTTCTTTTACCGGTTCGGCTAACACACTAAAAGCCGATATGTTAAAAGACATCCCTGTCATGAGTGTGGAACAGAAACTGCAAGGTATGACAACAGGTGTCAATATTACCAGCAGTTCTGGCCAGCCGGGAGCCAACCAGAATATCCGTATCCGAGGTATGGGATCTTTTAATGCCTCTCAAGAGCCGCTGTTCGTTATAGACGGAGTACCTGTTACTTCTGGAAGCCTTAGTGCAGGCGGTTCGGATGCGGCATATATGAATAACTCGAAAACCAACATTATGAGTACGCTAAATCCTGCTGATATCGAGAATATTACAGTAATAAAAGATGCAGCAGCAGCTTCACTTTACGGTTCGAGAGCAGCAAATGGAGTCATTCTTATCACGACTAAAAAAGGTAGTGCCGGAAGAGCTCAGGTAACCTTGAATATTTCAGGTGGTTTCTCAAATGCTGCAGTCGATTTCCGTCCGACTCTAAATGGTGACCAACGTAGAGAGTTATTATATGAAGGACTGGTAAATTATGCCATCGACCAGAACATGGAATCACCAACAGCATATGCTGATCAGGAAATCGGCCAATATGCATACGTACCATCTATGGGGTATACCGACTGGCGGAAAGAATTGTTACGAACAGCTACTCAGCAGGATTATGAAGCATCTGTTTCAGGTGGAAACGAACGTTCACTTATTATGCTTCACTGGGATACAACAAGCAAGAGGGTTTGGCTAAAAACTCAAGTCTTGACCGATATTCTGCTCGCTTGAATCTTACTCAGAAAGTAGGGAAATATGGAGAAGTAGGAGCCAACATGATGTTCACACAGATGAATCAGGAAATGAACGAGGAGCGAGGATCTGCCATCAATCCGTTCCTTTGTGTAGCCATGACCATGAATCCTTCAATGACAGTACGTGATGAAGAAGGAAACTATATCGGTGCATATGAAGGTAGTACCCTCAATCCATTACGCGATATCATGACCGACTACAACCGCGTACGTATGACACGTATGTTTTCTACCGGCTACGCAAGTATTGAGCCGTTAAAAGGTCTGAAGTTGAAAGAAACAATAAGCTACGACTATACAACCCAAAAAGATTCCAGATACTATAACCCGCTTAGTTCGGCAGGTCCTAAAAGTGGTAGTGACGCCCAGACAGCAAAAGGGTTTATCGAATATGGAAAATTTATCTCTTCTACTTCTTTAAACTACGTACGTACGTTTGCATACAAACATCATCTGGATGTACTGGCCGCTTATGAAATAGAAAGTTATCAGACCGACAAAGCCTCAGGAATGAAGTCTAAACTTCCTTCAGACATCTTGACAGAACCCGATAATGCAGCCGTCTTGAACAGTTTTATTTCATCTACTCAAGATTACCGCATGATTTCGTATCTGTCACGTCTTAACTATGATTATGACGACCGTTATTATCTGGCAGGAAGTTTCCGCCGAGATGGTAGTTCACGACTTTCTCCAAGCAACCGATGGGGAAATTTCTGGTCTGTTTCGGGTATGTGGAATATCAGTAATGAAGCATTCATGAAACCGGTAAAAAAGGTCTTGAACGATCTGAAAATACGTGCTTCTTATGGTGTAAACGGAAACCAGCCAGGATCTCTTTACGGATATATGGGACTGTATAGTTACGGACAGAACTATATGGGAGCATCCGGTTCGTATGAATCATCTCAACCTAATACCAATTTAGGATGGGAAAAGAACTACAACCTGAATATCGGACTTGACCTCGCTTTCATAAACCGTATTTTCGTAAGCCTAGAATATTATAATCGCGATACCAAAGATTTGCTTTACAATCTTCCTATCAGTGCTACAACCGGATTTACCAGTTATCTGGCCAACGTCGGACAGCTTAATAATAAAGGTGTAGATTTTGAATTACGTACATTGAATTTCGCTTCCAACGATTTCAACTGGACAACAGTTTTCAATCTGACACACAATAAAAACAAAATCGTTTCATTAAACGGTCAGCTTGATCAGACTATTGAAGGTACATGGTTTATCCACAAAGTGGGCTTGCCATATCACACATTCTATGTAAAAGAATTTGCCGGAGTAAATACTCAGAACGGGAAAGCAGAATATTATAAAAATAAGGTTAATGAAGACGGTACAATCGACCGTAGTCTGACAACCGATCCGAATGAGGCAGAAAGCATACCATTCAAATCGGTTAACCCTAAAGTATCTGGTGGTCTGACAAATATTTTAAATTATAAATGGCTGGATTTGAGTTTCACTCTTACATATTCACTGGGAGGTTACTCATACGATAAACTGGGAACCAGCATCGAGAACGGAACAGAATCTATTTATACATCCAGATATAATCTGCCTGTATATGCTTTAGAACGCTGGCAGCAACCGGGCGACCAGACAGATGTCCCGCGTTTCGTATTTGGAGAGAAAGCAACTGTTACCAATTCATCACGCTACATCCACAGTACAGACCATTTAAGACTGAAAAATCTTACTCTCGGATTTACATTACCCGACCAGTGGACAAGCAAGGCATTGATCAACAAAGCACGTGTCTACTTCTCTGGAAGCAATTTGCTGACATGGGCAAAATGGAAACAATACGATCCAGAAACTCCTGTTAACGGCGAAGTTTATTGTGAAGCTCCACCTATGCGTACATTCAGTTTTGGCGTACAATTAACATTCTAAATTCATTAACGATCATATCATATGAAGAAAATATATATTTATTTACTGGCAGCTACTTCTATTATGGGGGTATCTTGTTCCGAAGACTGGCTAAATCTGAATCCTTCTACATCCGTTACTACCGATCAGGCCCTTTCAACTTTGGAGGATATAAAGGTAGCGTTAAACGGAGTTTATCGCGAAACATCACAGCACAGTTATTACGGAGATAATTACTGGTACTACGGAGACTGCCGCGCCATGGATGTACAAGCCAGAGAAAACAAAGCATCAGGCAAGCGTGTTACTCCTTATTATACATATAATGTACTGGCAACTGACAATCTGAATATAACTCTCCCTTGGAATCGCCCTTATCTGGTAATCAGACAGGCAAATAACATTATCCAAAAGATAGAACAGGGAGCAGTACAAAGCAGTGATACCAAAGAACTGGACCGCATAAAGGCGGAAGCCTTGGTGTTGCGAGGACTGGCCTTGTTCAATCTGACCAGACTTTTCGGAATGCCTTATATAAATGACAATGGTGCTTCTCTGGGAGTTCCCATCGAATTGAAACCGGAAGAACCATCCCACCAACCGAAACGGAATACAGTAGCAGAATGTTATGAACAAGTTGTCAACGACATAACAACAGCACGCTCTAGCCTAAGTACAGAAAGAACGGATGGTTATATCAATTACTGGGCAGCACAAGCATTGCTTTCAAGAGTCTATCTTGATATGGGGAAGAATAAAGAAGCTTACGAAGCTGCAACCGATGTCATCAATAATAGTAAAGGATTGTATCAGCTTTATACACGTGACGAATATCCTACCATATGGGGAAAAGACTTTCAGGCAGAAGCTCTGTTTGAATTATACATAAGTACAACCGAACCTTCAGAATGGGGAGGTGGTACCGGTGGTGAAGGAGCTCCAATGGTTTATGCAAATGAAGAAAAGGGAGTAGACTGGAACAATCTTATCCTTACAGAAGAATTTCTGAATTTGCTTGAAGAAGATCCTAATGACGTACGTCATTGCATTACCCAGCTATCGCTTATCGAGAACAATGAAGGTCTTCCCGAAGCAGCCCGTACCCGCAAGGTATTTCTCAGTAAATTCCCAGGAAAGAGCGGTGATCCGAAAGACAATAATATCAGTATTATCCGCTTATCGGAAGTTTATCTGAATGCTGCTGAAGCCGGTGTAAAATTAGGAGGAGAATATTTGGAACCTGCAAGAGGTTTCCTGAATCAGATTGTCAGCCGTGCCAATCCGGAAAAGTCTGTCAGCGCAGAAGAATTTACTATTGAACGTGTCTTGAAAGAATGCCGGAAAGAATTGGTAGGCGAAGGACAAATTTTCTTCGACTATCTGCGAAACAAACAACCGATCGTTCGTAAAGGAGGATGGCACTTGAGTACACTGAATACATTAAATGCAGAAACAATCCAACCTAATGATCCGCGTATTGCTCTTCCTATTCCACAGTCGGAAATAGATGCTAACCCCAACATCGTACAGAATCCACAATAAGCTCCATTTGTGATTTCTAATAAAATCTCCGCTTCAGAATAACTAACCAAGTTTTTTTATTCTGAAGCGGATTTTTTTTACTTATTATCCGAAATAAAAATGATTAAGGAGAAGAAAATTATCTATTTTTTCTAGTTCGGCCAAAGTTACAATACTTTTTCTAGCACCAAAAAGAAATATAAAATCGCATTCTACAATACAAATAAACAGAAATAAACAATACAGCATTTCAAAAAGAAACAAAATAAGCACTATTTAAAGAAAACATATCAAAACAAAGAGCTTCATTACTGGCAAAAAAAGATTCAAGCTGAATACTTCCCCGATTTTTTTAATTCTCAAGAGGCCCCTGCCACCAATTTTCCGGTAGAGAAAGAATCATACCGATAACTTCCGCATAATTTTTTTGTCCGGAGGGAATTTGATTACTTTTTAAATACCAGTTGTAAACTACATTCTGAAACTTTCCTAATAATTTATTATAACGGACATCCCAATATGCTTGCTTATCATACAACTGTTGTATCACTTCCGGACGTAGCATACTTAACCACTTCGAATATTCACTATCGCCAAGCAAACTACGAACATTTACCGCTACATAGGGTAACAATCCGAAATAGCCGCTATAACGTACATTGCAATCGTCAGCATGAATACATACCTGATAAGCCCAGAAATTAGCTTCAGCCTCACTGCTAACTCCAAGCAAGTGGGCAAGTTCGTGTGCGTAAGTAAACGGAAGCTGTACAGGTAGTAGCTCATGATTCACATGCGACTCATCGAAAAAAGGTCCCATATATCCCAATACTCCAACTCCCGAATACAAGGCATTACAGAAGGATTGTTTCGGATGCTGAAAACTTTCTGGACGAGTCAGTCCATATTTATCGGGAACTTCTGCATAAACCGGCTTGATTTTTTGTTCTATGTCTGGCTGTGAAACATTCAAGTCTTTTTTATATGTACTGTTTAGACTATCTGTATAAACAGCAAGAAACTGCTTGAAACGTTGCTCATCATAAGAACAAGGAGTGACTTCTGCCCGCTCAAAGAAACTGTCGCGGAAATAATTCATCCCCCATCCCCAATAAAACCATACATATATCCAAAGCAAAACTTCCAGTTCTCTCCCTACGATCGATTTCCAAGTTTGTCTTCTAAGCCTGGCTATAATCGGATACAGCAATAGCGCTACAACTGTAGCAACGACCAAAGCTTCACAAAGAGAAAACGAAACCAGAGAAGCCAGCCGCGACAAACAGCCGGAAACAGCAGGATAAATACAGCAGGCATAAAATTCACCTGCACCAGATATAAACCGAAACATACACACACCAGCCAAAAGTAAAGCCAGTATTATCCAACGAATATGTTTCCACCGAGTTTTTTTCATAAGAACAAAGTTATCATTTTCTGAATTAATTCTTTACTTTTGTCCGGTAAAGATTATTAATACTTCAAACATATTCTACATGGTTCTGAATTATATTTGGATTGCTTTTTTCCTGACTGCATTTATCGTTGCTGCAGTACGTCTTATATTTTTAGGAGATACGGAAGTCTTTCCTGCTATCATTAATTCAACATTCGATTCTTCCAAAACAGCATTCGAGATTTCATTGGGACTAACCGGAGTACTATCCCTCTGGATGGGCATCATGCGTATCGGAGAACAAGGTGGTGTTATCGGAGTTTTCTCTCGTTTACTGAGCCCACTCTTTACTAAATTATTCCCGGAAATACCCAAAGGGCATCCTGTTACAGGAAGTATTTTTATGAATCTTGCCGCCAATATGCTAGGTTTGGACAATGCTGCAACCCCTTTAGGTCTGAAAGCAATGGAGGGATTACAAGAACTGAATCCGAAAAAAGATACGGCAAGTAATCCGATGATCATGTTTCTGGTACTGAATACCTCAGGATTGACCTTGATTCCTATCAGCATTATGGTCTATCGTGCCCAACTGGGAGCTGCTCAGCCTACAGACGTTTTTGTTCCTATCCTGCTGGCGACCTTTTTTTCTACACTTGCCGGTATTATTGCAGTAAGCTTATACCAGCGCATCAACTTTCTGAACCGGACTATTCTGTTATTCCTAGGTGGTACAAGCCTAGTTATTGCAGGTATTATTTATTTCTTCAGCATGCTGTCACGTCAGCAAATCGATATCTATTCTACAACTACAGCCAATGTATTCTTGTTTGTCATTATCATCGGTTTCATAGTTGCCGGCATGAGAAAGAAAATTAATGTATACGACGCTTTTGTAGAAGGAGCCAAAGAAGGGTTTACTACTGCCGTACGCATCATCCCTTATCTGGTAGCCATTTTAGTAGCCATCGGAGTCTTCCGTGCTTCCGGATGCATGGACTATTTGATAGAAGGTATAGCCAACTTGGTGAGCTTATGCGGCATCAACAGCGATTTTGTAGGGGCACTGCCTACAGCACTGATGAAACCATTAAGTGGTAGTGGAGCTCGCGGGCTAATGGTAGATGCCATGAACACATACGGAGCCGACTCTTTTGTAGGACGGTTATCCTGCATCTTTCAGGGATCTACCGATACTACGTTCTATATTCTCGCCGTTTATTTCGGAAGTGTGGGAGTTGTCCGTACACGCCATGCCGTACCATGCGGATTACTCGCCGATCTGGCTGGTATCATAGCCGCAATTCTTATTTGCTATTTATTCTTTAACTAATATACGATATGATTACTTATCAAACTGAAGGGGTAGAAATGCCCGCTATCAAAAAGCGCGAAACCACAGCGTGGATAAAAGCTGTTGCAGAAACTTACGGGAAAAAAGTAGGTGAAATAGCTTACATTTTCTGTTCTGATGAAAAGATTCTGGAAGTAAACCGTCAGTATCTTCAGCACGATTACTACACTGACATCATTACGTTCGACTATTGTGAAGGGAACCGGATTGCAGGCGATTTATTTATTAGCCTTGATACAGTCCGTACCAACGCAGAGCAATTTGGAGCAACTTACGAAACAGAGTTGCACCGCGTCATTATTCACGGTATTCTGCATCTGTGTGGAATAAACGATAAAGGTCCGGGAGAACGTGAAATCATGGAAGCTGCCGAAAATAAGGCACTCAATTTGCTGAAAGATTTTCAATAATTCCATTCGGAATCTATTCAAGGCCTATTACCTGAGCACATTCCTAATTCGGGTAGGACTGCTGAAAATTTCCGCTGTTGTTTTCCCTGATTCATGCTGACATTTTAAAAAAACATCGGCATGAATCAGGGAAAACAACAGCGGATTTTATTTCATACTTTTCAGTTCTTTACTTCCTCCTCTCCTTTCCTCTTTACTATAACTCTTTTTACGAACCTGAATCAAAGCTAAGCCACTAATTTTTCGTATTTTTGCAACAGATATAAAAACAAAAGATTAATGGACTTTAAGTATGACGTTATTGTTATAGGAGCCGGACATGCCGGCTGCGAAGCCGCTGCGGCAGCAGCTAACCTTGGCTCGAAAACCTGTCTGATCACAATGGATATGAATAAGATCGGACAGATGAGCTGTAACCCTGCCGTGGGAGGAATCGCCAAAGGTCAGATTGTTCGGGAAATCGACGCACTCGGCGGATATATGGGATTGGTAACAGACCGCACAGCAATTCAGTTCCGCATGCTG
>ULIT01013285.1_pt1 | contig 15241 bp, 5 predicted proteins | sample 1950521 | NCBI WGS metagenome assembly ULIT01 (sample SAMEA4835454, study PRJEB28245) | human gut metagenome | biome: gut microbiome; material: fecal sample | place: Denmark | collected 2008
TCAAAAGGAGCCTTTAAATTCTCTGCATTAGACACCTGATTTATTTGACCAACCTTAGAAATCAATCTTTTATAAATATTCCTATCTATAGAATTTTTTACTGAATTTATTGCTTTAGTTAAAGCACTTCTTAATTCTGATTCTATCTTTTTGTCCTTTATCAAACATCTGTCTTCATCTTCGACTTTCACTATCTTTGATTTTATTGTTTCCAAAGCAACAGCTGCAAGACATCCTTTGGAGATTCCATTTACATTTCCGGCTTGAATTAGTAACATTGAAGACCTTTGAATTTCTTGACAATCATAATATAATTTGACTAACTTCTCAAACTGAACAGACGACAATTTTCTGTCCGCCTCTATCAAATCATCATATGGAAGTGAGTCTAACAATGGGTAATTACTATTTATTGATCTCCCTATATTTTCAAATCTGAATGTCATTGATTTTATGTCATGAGAAACACCTGCAAAGAACCACACATAATCTGCAATATAAAAACCAGAAATAAGTCCCAATGCAACTTTTACAGATTCTAATACTTTAAGAAATTTATTATGGTTGACATTTTTTTGGGATTTTAGGACAAAAAACTGCCTGCCATTTCCGTTAGCATAAAAGCATAACAAAAACAGACTGTTTTCAATTTCAAGTTTAAGTGTATTTTTCCATGAACTATTTTGGTAACTATCAGTTGTCATATCAAACGACACGCCAAATTTATTGTTATAAAAATCTCTATTATCAAAAAAACAATAAGCAGATTGTTTGCTGTTCTTCCACAAATTGTCATCAATATCTGCCCTGAAAGAATTTATAGTCAAAGAGATATCAATAATATCATTTTCTGTCTTAAATGATTGAGTTATCTCTAAGATATCTTTATTCTGTACCAATAAATGAAGTCCTTTTGCAAATATCATTATATGATGGGTGAAAAAGAAATCATTATCCATTTTTACTAAAACTTCTTCTTTAATTTGAAAATCTAATTTAAAGATTTTCATCTCTGTAAATGAAATTTTTACAGGGACACAACATCCTTCTACTTCCGTTGCAAGTATAAAATCATCTTTTCCATTTTCAATGATTTCTATTAACTTGAGAATGGCAAGGTCATCTTTAAATATTGTATTATCTATATGACTCATCAATTCGGTTAAAATTTATATTAACTTAATGCTTCTTCAAGTGTACCTTTCCCTATTGTTGTGTTCTTAATAAACATTTCTCTTGTAATATTCAATCCTGGAACATGTGATAGATTATCAATCATTTTGTTAAATCTACATTCTTTTTGTTTAGGTGGATTACCATGATTGTTATTTATGAAATCATAAAATTCTATATCTTTATATTGCCAGGTCTTTATTATACATAATGGATTTTCCTGATCCCCACGTATCATCTTCTGTTTTAAAGAAAACTCAAAAGTGTAATTTTGCGACGGATGCTTAAAGATAAGTGTACTCTCAGTATCAATTAAAAGTGTTTTGACTGAAATTGATAAAGCTCTTAAATCTTTAATCAAATCGATAGCGTCAGACAATTCTTTTTTATATATAGGAAATGAAAGTTTCTGATAATGCACAGAAGGATTCAATACCATTAACTTAGACTGGGAAAATCTGCGTTTTATATTTTCTGGTACTGAGTTTGAATATTTCAATAATCTATTCCATAAAGTATTTAATTCAACAAATTTTCCATCTGCATTTTTACAATACTCTTCTGGCAATAGATTAACAATAAAATCCTCAAGCGTTTTTCTTATATACAAGGCAGAAGCAACATAATCTTTTGCTTTATAATACTTTTGCGCTTTTATATAGGAGTCACATTCACCATCTATGATTACAGGGTATTCCTGTTTGGTGGTATCATCCTCGCCTACATACATTTCTTTCCTAAACCATTCTGTATCTTGTTTATGCTGTTTAATCTTATAATCAACAAAATCAAAAAGCATTCTATCATGGGTGAAGAATAGAATTTGGTATCTATTGGCAAAATCATCCAACAATAAGTCCATAAGTTTATCTCTATTACCCATATCTAGACTTATCATTAAATCATCCAGTACCAATACTTTTAATGCATCCGGGACAGCAGTACCTATGCGTTGGTCTATGATTGCCAATCTAATGGCAATAGCTACTGCTGACATTTTTGCCTCATTAAGAAATGATTGTGGCTTTTTAATTTGAACAATTTGACCGTTGTAACTTGTGATAATCAAGTCTATACGGAAAGCTGTCCATTCATAATTTTTATCTTTCTTAATATGGGTCGGTGGAGTATATTTTAATTCAAATTTAATGTCGTATCCAAGTTTGTTAACAAAATCAGACCCATGAGTATTTATAAACTCTACCAACTTTGTAAAGTTTTCATTAAAATGTTTCTCAAATGCAAGAAAGTTCTTGTATTCCGGACTATGTTTATATACTAGTATTGTGTCACCTTTGTAATTTATTGTCTTTCCTGGACCTTTTTTATATTCTTCCCACATCAAACCAGCATTAGTTAAGGTTTTACCTTTTATTGGAAAAGACGGAAAAGTAACATAAGGTAATACAGAATAATTGAAAACCTCATATAGATCAGGGGTCTCACTATTCTTGAAATCCTGAAACTTAAAAATTGATTGATAATTAATAAAATCAGTTGCTTTACGCGATTCTTGAGCATTAGCATTTCCACAAATGGTACTGTCCAACAAAGACAATACATACTCTGTATTATTATCAGATTTTATCTTTATGTAAGAATCACAATGTTCTTTATTTGTAATTGGACAAATCTTTTTTGTGGCATAGATGTTAACTAAAGATTCATCATTGGTACCGAAAGCTTGAAAGTATTTGTCCGTTTCTATCTGTTGCTTGAAGGATGCTTCTAAAAGAGTATATATTCCCCAAAACAAGGAACTTTTACCACTTCCATTTTCTCCGTACAAAAGCAAATGGTTGTTGTTTATATCTATTACTTCTTCTTTGTTGAAAAACTTGAAGTTAGACAATGAAATTTGTGAAATTTTGCTCATATTGTTGCTGTTCTGTGAATTTGATAAATAAAATTATTACTTCTGGTGTCTAATAGCATTATTTTTTGCCGAACCATATTTCCCGATTGCTGATACCATTTATAGAATACTTCTATTGTTGTAGCATCAGATATATCGCTCCAATCATAATTGTTCAAATCAGCTATTACATCAATTTGATTATCTTTCATATGTTGCTCGAAATATAATTCATAGAAAATCATATCGATAATCTCTTCTATATGTGTTGCCAACCTTTTGTTACTTGTATGACTAAGAATGTCAGCGTTATTATTATCATATAGATAAAGCAAGAAATCTGTTAGTCTTTCAACTATTTTTTCTCCTTTACTTGTTTGTTGAAACTCAGGCACAGGAAATGGTGAAACATAGTTTGTCTTAAATGTGTAGTATCCTCCTCGCAGAACATATCCTGTATTTTGTATATAGAACCAAAACAATCTTGAATTGAACAATGCTAACCAAAATTTATATCCTTCTTTAACATTCGATTTCTTAATATATCCATATATTTTTGTTGTAGAATAAAATTCTCCTAATTGATCGTAAGCAAAATTACCTCCTAATGAAATCTCCGGTGCAACTAATTTCTTAAATTCTGCAAATAAAATACCTTGTTTCCTACTATATTGGAACCATTCTCCATCAATATTAAACCGACCTTTCTCTCTTGCACGAAGAAATTCCTCACATCCCTTCAAATAATTGTATCCTTTTGGGAATAGATCTCTTATCTCTTTTCCTGTGTATAGAATTGCTTTTCCATTTTCTAATTTATATGGAAATACCACAAATCGATCTGTTGAGATATGGTCATAACGATGCACATCCTCACCTTTCAATAAGGGTTTCACTAATCCCCGTTCAATGCAAACTTGATATCCGAGTTGTCTGGAGTAACCACATACTAAGTTACCTTCTTCTGTGCAATCATACAAAAAATAAACGTCGTCTTTGCCCGTTGCGATACCTTGAAATATCTTCTCAAAGATGTCTCCAATACAACGAGAATGACTTTCCAACTTTTCTAATATTTCAGTTGTACAACCAACTGTCAGCACCCATGTCTCTTTATTAAGCTTATCAACCTTTATTTTAGACACTTTTTTATTGTTGAGTGATTTTAGATATGAATCAAGTTCCTGATTAGTGGTAAGATTTTTATCCAATTCATAATAAAGCAGCTCATTGCTATTAGGTATAAACCATTGAAGCGCTGTATATGTAGAAGCGTTAAACACTTGATATGCTCCAAAATTAATGATTTGATGTGCGGCTTTATTTTCAGAAATAATTGTACGCAGTCCTTTGCCAAAAGCTGCATTTGTCCATTTAACGGGCATAATATAGTTAACAATCCCTTGTTGTTTAATTATTTGCAGCCCTCGTTCTACAAATGTTACATATAGATCAAAAGAACCTGTTGCAGACTGATACTTTTTGACAAGCTCATCTGCAAACAGCGGATTTACATCTCTGATACCTTGAATTCTTAGATAAGGTGGATTCCCTATAATGATATCAAAGCCTGTAAAATTACCTTTTTCGTCAAGTAGCGAAGGAAATTCAAACCGCCATTCAAAAGCATCGGCATAAAGTCTATTATTAATGATATTAGCTTGTAATTCTTCTTTTTTAACTAATTGTTCTTTTAATTTTTTTAATTCGATCTTCTCCTTTTGTGTACGTTCACCCAAAAGCATAGGGGCTTCTAAAGCTAATATTTTGCCTCTTAACCTTGAAATACTTTCTTTTTCTCGTCTGCTCAGTTCTGTTTTAAAGGCTTTTTTTATATCTTCAATAAGCTGTCGAAAAATTTTCTTTGTTTCATGGTTAGATGTATTAGTATAGTTGCTTACCAACTCTTTATATTTGGGAAGTGTTATTTTTTCACTTTCATCTTTACCTTTATTATATTCAACAAAAACATTCTCAATAGGCGCACCTATAGGATAGCGACTCAGCAGTGAATTACCGCAAGTGATTTTGTAATCCAAGTTAGGAAGTGGCTGTGGCTCATCAGCATCGACCACTAATGCCAGCCAAAATCGCAAGCGAGCAATATCTACTGCACCTTGCTCTATATCAACACCGAATATATTATTCTGAATTATATCTCGTTTAGTTTGAGTAGAATCAAAATTGCCATGAGGCTCTGCATATGATTGTAAATGGTGAATCGCATGATACAATACATATAGAATCCCCATAGGAAATGCACCGGAGCCAATAGCTGGATCACAGACCTTTACTATTTTCAAAAGTTGCATAAATCGGGATGCCATACTCTTAGTTTTTAGTATGGACATAACTGTTCCACAGTTTATAAGTTGTTCTATCGGTTCTACATATTGTTCATCAGGTTCATGAGTTTTCAAATATTGTATAACGCTTTGTCGGCACATATATTGTACAATCTCCTTTGGAGTATAAAACGCTCCTTTATCTTTGTTATCTTCCAAAAGATTCTCAAAGATATGTCCCAGCATTTCCGGATCGATACCCACCTCACTATCATCGGGGTCGTTTTCATCGATGGTGAAATTGTACATGGCGAAAAAATCCATAAGCTCTTTGAAATAGGAATATGGAAAATCTATATCTATATCCATTTTGTTGATGCTGTCTTTCTCGAACAAACCTCCGTTGAGATATGGAATCTTGATATTTTCTCCCAACCGACTATCAGCGATATCTCCTTCGCGCTTTTCATTTAATGTATTGAAAAATAAAACTTCGAGCACATCGCTTAACAAACGGTCGTTTCCTTCGTAACGTTCGATTAAATGACTGAGATAGTTTTTATCCCCACCATTCCAATCAGAGCATGAGGCTGGAACACCCATCCAACCTTTTTTTTGAAGGAACTGTAGAAACACCAGACGTCCAAGTAATTTTTTGACATAGTCACGGTTTTGTTTATTATCGGATAGGTGCTGAAGAAACTTAGTATATTGAGCCTTGTATCCGGTAAAGAACTCTTTATTCAATCGCTCAACAGAGAAAGCATCAATTACATCTGCTAATTTAATAGAACTGGTTTTCTTTTTTGAAATCAGTTCAAACAGACGCTCTGCGGCAGTTCTACACGGTTCGTTTTCACCTAAAAGAAATGTGTATCTTTTAGGTGCTGTTTCTGTTTTTATCAGTTCACCATCTTCATTGAATGAAGTTTGTTTTGCGATAAAAGTTAAACGATAGTCGGAAACATTTTTTGAATAGTAAAAAGCCAAGGCTCCATGAATAATGGATTGATCAATAGGATTTGCAGCTATTTCACGCAATCCTTTACGATTACGGTTAATGAGAACATTGTCATTTACTTCAAAAGTGTATACAGCTAATGAACGATCATCATCCAAACGAATCAAACCTACTTGTCCTCCGTCTTTAATCAACTCATGGGAAACCTGGTTAACACTAGTGAAGAACTCGACCTTTGGAAACATCTCTATTAATATGCCTTTCCACTCATCGAAATCGAATCTAGCAGATAACTTATTTTGTAATTCTTTTGATGTCATTTTTGTAATAATTAAATATTAAAACTTTCGGAAATGATAATTTCCGGGACTAACTCCTTCGTTACTTTCATACAGTTTACAGTTTGAACTTCATGGGTGTTTAACTCAACATGTTCAAGCGGGTAAGAAGTAATAATTTTCATAAGTTGTTCCAGCAATATAACCATCTTAACAGGTGCTTTTTTTGTGGCACTTTGTAATTTGTTTATGTCCCGTTGCAATTGTTGGAATTTTCCCGTAGATATGGCACGCTTGGCCTTTGCTATTAGAGTCAATTCTTCGTCTGTTATGTTGGAAACATGCGAGAATCCATCAAGATACGCCAAAGCTTTTTTCTCATTGGGACCTTGGGTTGTAACAACCTTCTTGGTAGCAGCTTTTGCATCTTCTTCTTTCTCCGAAAATACTTCTATTGCCTTTGCTACTTGCTCATGATGTTTGTCATGCAAAGGAATGGCTTTCTCTTCTATTCTTGCTTCAAATTCTTTTACTGCTTCCAGAAAAGTAAGTTCTTCTATGCTTCCGTCTTCACGAATGAAAGTAAAGGCATCTCTCCTTTTATTTCGAATAAACGTAATGGTACTCATAGGAATAAGTTTGCTTTTCCTCCCCACACGCGCTCTTAAAGGCATTTTACTTATTCGTTTTATCAAGTCAGGATTATCTTCTTTCAACTGCCTAAGCCACATCAGATATCGCAATTTCTCGTCTCTTTCCTCATCCGCATTCTTATCAAACAATCCGAAGCTTTCTGGATTTTCATCTGTGGAGTAGATCTGACTGTCTTCACCCAAAGCAGCATGAAAGGCAAAGAGTTTCATCTTGGCTTTTTTCTCCAACTCTATGTCGTTGTTCACCTTGGCTGTAGGAAAGAAGTTGAATATATGCACTTCTTTAGCTGTACTTCCGATACGGTTTACACGTCCAATTCGTTGCATCAGCCTGGTAGAGTTCCAAGGCGTATCGTAATTGACAATTACATTAGCACGATGCAAGTTTACACCTTCAGCCAGCACCTCTGTAGAAATGACTATATTATAATCATTTTTTTTCTCTCCTTTATAATTGGCGTCGAAATTAGCCTCAAGGACAGGCATCTTGTCGTTACGATTATCACTCTGGACAGTCAAAACACGGTTAAATCCGTTTACTTTCAATGTATCTGATAAATATTTGGTAGTTTCCTTACTTTCAGAAAACACGACAAGCTTACCTTCCTGATTAATGGACTTATCAAATAGTTTACCTTTCAGATATTCATTTATAAAAATATCCAATTTCGGGTCATAAGTTATTTTATCCCATGCTTCTACCAGTTCCTCCAAAATATGTCCGTCATCTTCCAAGCCTTCCTTAAACCCAGGCTCAAAGTCTTCAGGGGCACATATTTCAATCGTCGGATCGGTATATTGCGCTTCTTCTATCAGTTTAATCAGTTCATCTTCTTTCCCTTCGCTTAATAATTCATTAACCTTCAAATTAGGAGCTATATATATTACGCCTTTTTCAAACATACCAAGCATGACTTTGTTGGCCTGATAGTATCTCTTTAAAGATTGTTTGAAAGCATAGAAACTACTGTCTATCCGCTTGACAAGCAATGTTTTCATAATACCTGCCAACTGGATAGATATCATATCCGCTTTTTTATACTTGGCTTTCTTTTGGGGAACCAAATATTTAATGGCCTGATAGCGATAGTATTTCAATACATTACCTTCTTTACCTCCCAAATAATGGATTGTTTTATCATACAATGCTTCTAATTCTGCATCCAACTGATAGTAAATCTTATGAGGGGGCTTTACATCAGGAAAATGTACATTCTGTTCTTCCAAATCTTTCCGATATGCTTCGTTTTCCATTAAATCTGTACGTGTACGACGCACAGTTAATGGTTCAACCACCTTTGTTCGAATCTTTTCGTAAATAGCCTTTATATCTTTAGAAATTTGCTCTATATCTTTTTGCTTTTTAACCTTCTTGTATTTATCAATTTGTTCACGAAAGAAGCGCTGTAAGTTTCCTTCTTCCAAAGTGCTGTCTTTGGAATCCTGAAATAGATAAACCAAATTAGCTATATCTTCCGGTTTGTTATTCAGCGGAGTTGCAGATACAAGTATCACTTTCTTATCGTGCAGGCTACCATCAGCATGCAGGGTTTTAGTCTTGCAAAGCTTCTGTAGCTCGTTGTACATAGATGCTGTATCACTTCTGAATTTATGGGCTTCATCAACGATAATCAAATCATAAAGTGACGGATTCTTTAATTTATGCAAGCTTCCATTTGTTATAATCTTATAATTGTCAAGTTTAAACTCTGTCATAGTTCTTTCCCAACCTTCTTTAAGAGCTGGGGGAACAATAATCAATGTATGAGAGCGATGCATTGGGAATCCGTTTGCAAAGAAAAATTTCTTGGCAATGAGAGCCGAAACGATAGTCTTTCCCAATCCAACAACATCGGATAGAAAAAATCCGTTATGTTTCATCATCTTTGAATAGCCATCATTTACGGCATCAACTTGATAAGACAATTTCTTATATCCTTTAGGCAAGTCTGATACTGAATTCGGATCAAAATCTATGCTGCGCCCAAAGTACTCTAAAAGGAACTTCAAGTAAACTTCGAATGGCGTAAATTCAGTATTCAGATAAGATTCTTTTTTTATCTTCTCAATATGGGTGATATCAATCGCAACAGATTCAGCCCATAGCTTCTCAAAGGTATCTGTTGCAAACTGGATATCATCATCATATCTTAGTTCTACATTAAATTCAAAGTTTTTCTCAAGTCCAGCTTCTGTCAGATTGCTGGAGCCAGTAATGACAGAACCATAGCCATGAGGATGATATACTTCTTCACGAAAGATATAGATCTTGGCATGTATGTTTTGTTTGGGATGAATACGCATTTCTATTCTGCCGGAAACAATATCTTCGATAAACTGATACATTCCGTCTTCCACTTCCTTGTCGTACTTAGCCTCTTGAATATTCTTTTTTATATCATTAAAGAATTCCTCTTGAGACTGTTCACTGTTTGGATTAAAAAGCAGTCCCTGCTGATTGGCCTGATAAGTCAGTTTGTCTACATTGATGCCTACTAAGATTCTAATGTGTGGGGTCTGTTGAATGAACTTTCGGATCCTAAAATATCCGGAAGCTCTAAAATATCCTACAAGCGCATCAAAGAAATGCACTTTCTTATACTTGAAAACTCCTTCTATCTTTTCAAGGAGGGTATTTTCTTTTTCGTTTGTAAAGAAATTTGTTCCCATATTATTGCTTAGTAGTTACAATCAAGTTTCTGACATCAACATCCAGTTTCTCTGCTATTTGCATCAGCATCTCCAATGATGGCTGCATTTTGTTTGAACACCACTTAGACACCGTAGATGGATCTTTTCCTAATTGTTCTGCAAGCCATTTACCAGTTTTCTTCTGTTCAACCAAAACAACTTTAATTCTATTTATATCTTTCATTATAAATCCTTTTATTGGCGTATATGGCAAATATACTGATAATATACGAAAGAAAAACAATGATAAGCATTTTTATTCTGATAAAGTTTCAAAGCATACACATTACAATCTAACAAAAAAACACAAAAGCCCTAAATCACATAAACACAAGTAAATCAACCAATTAACAAATAATCAAAAACCTCTTATTTTTTGTACAAAACATTTCGGAAATTGTACGATTTTAAAAAAAACATCGAGAAGAATTTGGTAAAACTACAGCAATTTTTTCCTCAAACAAGCGCAAGTTATAATTATCCCACTTCAGTACCTTTATCCAGACAATGCTTAACCTAAATCACGCGATATAAAATACAGCCATGTAAAAGCCGCAAAAGAGAACATTAAGATACAAACAATACTTAATTATTAATAAATATGCGACAATTATAAAAAATATCTGAACAATTATACAAATTTTGAAGTTTTGTAATTTATTACAACCTCAAACGAAACCATTGTATGATACAGAACAAACCCCTACTATTACGTGCTTTAGCAGGAGCATTGATATGCATTCCAGTCTATGCGTCGGCTGGTAATGCAAGCTATTACAATGCATCTACAGAAGCTAAAGTTTTCCCGTGGAAGAAGAACAAGAAAAAAGAAACAACTGAAGAAGTCAGTAAAACCGATTTTGAAAAGATTGCCTCCGAGAGCAACCTGGTTTCTCGTGGCATGTTTAATGTATATGCCCAGGATGGCAAATATTATTTCGAAATCCCCGTGTCATTGCTTCAGCGCGACATGCTGGTTGTGAATAAACTGCAAAGAGTACCCTTCGAACTGAATGACGCAGGTGTAAACCGTGGTACAAACTACGAAACACAGATGATACGTTTTGAATGGAACAAGGAAGAGAAAAAAATCAGGGTGCGCCAGAGCCGTCCGTTACCGGAATCGCCCGAAAACGATGCTATCACCCGCTCGGTGCGCGATAACTTTATCTCTCCGCTCATTGCCGATTTCAAGCTGGAAGCATGCAATACCGATTCAACCGCAGTAATCATCCAGATAAACGACATCTATGACGGATCGGAAACGAGCATCAACAATGTCTTCGATAATATCAATCTGGGGACATCTGCTATAAAGGACTTGTCACGCATCATGTCGATCAAGGCGTTTCCTAACAACATCGTAGCCACTTCCGAACTTACCACGAAAGTACGCGAAGGTATGTCGGCAGTAAATGTCACTGTAGAGGTCAGCTCCTCACTAGTATTACTGCCCGAGAAGCCGATGATGGGCCGTCTGGACGATCCGAAAGTGGGATATTTCACAAAGGACTTGCTCTATTTCAGCGATTCCCAACAGAAAACAGAAGAGAAAAAATACATTACACGCTGGCGACTGGAACCCAAGCCGGAAGACCGTGAGGCATATCTGCGCGGAGAACTGGTAGAACCGGAAAAGCCGATTGTGTTCTACATCGAAAACTCTACCCCTTACCGCTGGCGAAAATATATCAAGCAAGGAATAGAAGACTGGCAGGTAGCTTTCGAGCGGGCCGGATTTAAAAATGCAATTATTGCCAAGGAACTGCCCGATAGCATAGCGGCGAATGCTGATGACATCAACTATTCGGTGGTGACGTATGCAGCCTCATCGAAAGCTAATGCGATGGGTCCGTCTATTCTCGACCCGCGCTCGGGAGAGATTCTGGAAGCGGACATCATGTGGTGGCATAATGTTATCTCGATGGTGCAGGAATGGATTACCGTCCAGACCGGAGCTATTGACCCGAAAGCACGAGGAACCAAACTGCCGGACGAAATGATGGGAGATGCAATCCGTTTTGTAGCCTGTCACGAGGTAGGACATTCGCTGGGGTTGCGCCACAACATGATGGGATCGTGGACTTTCCCTACTGATTCGCTCCGTTCGAAAAGCTTTACAGATAAGATGAACTCCACGGCATCGTCTATTATGGACTATGCCCGCTATAACTACGTGGCACAGCCAGGCGACGGAGTTACAGCTGTATCGCCACACATCGGTCCGTATGATATTTTTGCCATCGAATATGGTTACCGCTGGTACGGTCTGCCTACTCCGGAAGCTGAAAAAGATGTGTTATACGATTTCCTGAACAAGCATAACGGACGTCTGTATAAATACAGCGAGGCACAAGATCCGCGTTCGGCTGTCGATACGAGAGCACAGAACGAAGATTTGGGTGACGATCCTGTCCGTTCTTCGGAACTGGGTATAGCCAACTTGAAACGTATCGTGCCTGAAATCATCAAGTGGACGACTACGGGAGAGAAAGGACAGACGTACGAGGAGGCTTCGCGCCTGTATTACGCGGTGATTACCCAGTGGAACAACTATCTGTATCATGTAATGGCAAACATCGGAGGTATTTACATAGAAAATACGACTGTAGGCGATGGAGTCAAGACATACACATATGTAGAGAAGGAAAAGCAGGAAGCATCACTCGATTTTCTGCTGAACGAAGTTCTTTGCTACCCGCGCTGGCTGTTCGATACGGAAATTTCCGACTATACCTTCCTGTTGCGTAAAAACCCGACGGGAGTAATAGAATATGCGCCAAGCCAGATTCTGAAAAATACGCAGGGATATATTTTCTGGGATCTGCTCTCGAACGACCGACTGATGCGTATGCTGGAAAACGAACTGAAGAATGGCAAAAAGGCTTTCACCGTAGTAGAAATGATGGACAAGATGCACAACTCCATTTTCGCGACCACCATCAAGGGAGGTGCTCCCGATGTGATGGAGCGTAACTTGCAGAAAGGATTCCTCGACGCACTGATTACTGCTGCCGCCGAAAGTGAAGGTGTAAAAATCAACAAGCAGCTGACTGCTACCAGTGGCAATCCGTATCTGTTCCATCACACACCGTGGTGCAGTCACGATGAATTTGCTATTGAACAGGCAGAACGCATGGGAGCCAGACGTGAACTGAGTTTCTACGGCGGACAAGTAAACCGTATATCGGATGCAATCTCTGTCAAACGAGGTGAATTGTTGCGCATCAAGAAGTTGCTTGAGTCAAGACGCAACACATCGGATACAGCGGCACGCTATCATTATGACGATATGATTCTGCGTATCAATACGGCACTGGGACTGAAGGATTAAACCGTCCCTGTGCCGATGCACAAAAACAAATGCTAAACTATTTTTTACAAAATCAATAACAATCTTTTTTCAATGAAGAAATCCTTATTATTGACTTTGCTGCTCCTTGTGCACGTTTGTGCGGCATGGGCGGCCGACAAGGTGATTACCGGTAACGTAATTGCTGATGATGACAAACAGCCACTGATAGGTGTGTCTGTGTATGTTTCTGCCGACGACTTGAAGAAAGCCGGAAGCAGCCTGATGTCTTTGGGAGTTGTCACCGATATCGACGGAAACTTCTCTATTACCGTTCCTTCCGGAGTAAAGAAATTACAATTAAGCTATATTGGTTACACTACACAGCAAATCGAACTGAAATCGGGACAGACTCATTATAACGTTGCCTTACAGCCTTCGTCGACGATGCTGAACGATGTGGTTGTGACCGGTTACCAGACGGTGGAGCGTCGCAAGCTGACAGCTGCCGTTGCTAAGATTGACATTTCGGAAGGACGTATCGGTACGGTAAAAAGTATCGACCAGGCTCTTTCGGGACAAATTGCAGGTCTTTCGGCTGTTTCGACTTCTGGAGCTCCCGGATCTCCGGTAAAGATTCGTATCCGCGGTACTTCATCGCTAAACGGTACACAGGACCCGTTGTGGGTACTCGACGGAATTCCACTGGAAGGTACTGATATCCCGAGTCTGGAGTCGCTGAAGAATATCGACGATGTACAGCAGTCTTCCATCGCCGGACTGAATCCTGCCGATATTGCTGATATCACAGTACTGAAAGATGCTGCCGCAACAGCTATTTATGGTGCACGTGCGGCCAATGGTGTAATTGTGATTACCACTAAAAACGGTAAGGCCGGAAAGACAAAAATCAACTTCAGTACGCGCCTCACGTGGTCGCCTCAACAGAATATCGACCGTCTAAACTTGCTGAATGCGTCTGAAAAGGTCGATCTGGAACTGCAACTGATGAAAAGTGATTATGCCATGAACGCCGAAAAGGGAGAAATATACCGCATCCTGAACCGCTACAATGCCATTGATGCTTTCAAGAAAGATGGCTGGGATGCACTCTCCAAGGAAACTCAGAATGAAATCAATGCTTTACGCCTGATTAATACAGACTGGAATGATATACTGTTGCAGGATGCGTTCAGTCAGGAATATAACCTGAGTCTGTCGGGCGGTAACGAAAAGGCTACGTACTATACTTCGTTAGGATACTCGAAAGAACAGGGAAATATTCCGAATGTATCTTCCGACCGTCTGAATCTGGTAATGAAAGCTAATTATAAAGTGAACCGGATGTTGAAATTCGGCACATCTGTTTTTGTAAACCGACGTAAGAATGGTTCATACTTGTCGACCGACGGATTTACAAATCCGATGTTCTATGCCCGCATTGCCAATCCGTACCTGACTCCATATGATAAGGATGGAAACTATGTGTACGACAGCGATATACAGAATGGAAATTCGGATCTGCTGTTCAATACGTTTGAAGAACGGCAGAATACATCGAATGAAACAACCATCAATTCGCTTTCTTCCATCTTCGATGTGGAGCTTCGCTTTGACGACCGATTCAAGATTACGTCACAAGTAGGGTTGCAGCTCGACAAGACCTCGCGCGAACAGATTGCCGATCAGGAGTCTTTTGCCATGCGACTGGAACACAAAAACCATCGCTATAACGGCACGTCTTTCCTTCCTCAGAAAGGAGGGTTTCATAAGGCTTACGAAAATTCAGACTCTCAGGTAACGTGGAAAACAATGGGAACTTATCGCGATACATATGCTGATATTCATGAATTTGAAATCATGGTAGGTTCCGAACTTCGCCGTACATGGGCGACTACCCTTTATTCGGCCGGTTACGGATATGACCGCCGTACAATGACCAACCAGCCGGTAGTATTCCCCAGCGACTCGCAGGCGTTTCCTCTGCATACCAAAACGAATGTAGAAAATGCATACGTTTCGGCTTTCTCTACAATGTCGTACTCACTGCTGA
>ULIT01005530.1_pt1 | contig 13738 bp, 15 predicted proteins | sample 1950521 | NCBI WGS metagenome assembly ULIT01 (sample SAMEA4835454, study PRJEB28245) | human gut metagenome | biome: gut microbiome; material: fecal sample | place: Denmark | collected 2008
GAACAAGATTGCTGGATTAGCTTGAGCTTGTGTGCTGCTGGTCTGCGCATTATCAACAAGAAAGGACTGGACGCTGCCTTGAATGATGCTGTAGCTAAAGGTTATTGTGATTGGAAAACCATTAAAGTAATTGGTTAAAAAAGAGGAGATTTAGAATATGGCAAAGAAAGCTAAAGGTAACAGAGTGCAGGTAATTCTGGAATGCACAGAACACAAGGATAGCGGTATGCCGGGAACTTCTCGTTACATTACGACGAAGAACAGAAAGAACACCACTGAGAGATTGGAACTGAAGAAGTACAATCCTATCTTGAAGAGAGTGACAGTACACAAAGAAATCAAATAATACGTATAACCCATGGCAAAGAAAACAGTAGCAAGTTTGCACGAAGGTTCTAAAGAAGGTCGTGCTTATACAAAGGTTATCAAGATGGTTAAGTCGTCTAAGACTGGTGCTTACATCTTTGATGAGCAAATGGTTCCTAATGAAAAGGTTCAAGACTTTTTCAAAAAATAAGATTCTAAGTAATCACTTTTGATAAAAATCCTCTTGTCAGTCAGTCTGTCAAGAGGATTTCTTTTTGTAGACCAATTGTTAATCGTTTTTTTTCACTATCTTTGTGCAATAATGCATTATAATAAAGTATATGGGATTCTTTAGTTTTTTTTCAAAAGAGAAAAAGGAAACATTGGATAAAGGTTTGTCCAAAACCAAAGAAAGTTTTTTTGGAAAGATAGCACGTGTTATAGCTGGAAAAACGAAAGTAGATGACGAAGTGCTGGATAACCTTGAAGAAATACTTATCACTTCGGATGTTGGTGTAGAGACTACACTCAAAATCATTGAAAGGATAGAGAAGAGGGCTGCATCTGAAAAATACATGAATACACAGGAACTGAACCATATCCTGCGTGATGAAATTTCGATGCTGCTTACAGAAAATAATACAGATGATGCCAATGACTTTGATGCACCTATTGCAAAGAAGCCATACGTAATTATGGTGGTAGGTGTAAATGGAGTGGGAAAGACGACTACGATCGGAAAACTGGCTTATCAGTTCAAGAAAGCCGGAAAATCTGTTTATCTAGGAGCAGCCGATACGTTCCGTGCTGCAGCTGTTGAGCAGCTTGTGATATGGGGTGAAAGGGTTGGCGTTCCTGTTATCAAGCAGAAAATGGGCTCTGATCCAGCTTCTGTAGCCTTTGATACATTAAAGTCTGCTATGGCCAATGATGCTGATGTGGTTATCATTGATACTGCAGGACGACTGCATAACAAGGTGGGCTTAATGAATGAATTGACGAAGATAAAGAACGTCATGAAGAAGATAAATCCAGATGTTCCCAATGAAGTATTGTTAGTATTGGATGGCTCTACTGGTCAAAATGCTTTTGAGCAAGCCAAGCAGTTTACTCTGGCAACAGAAGTGACGGCTATGGCGGTAACCAAGTTGGACGGAACAGCCAAAGGTGGAGTTGTTATTGGCATATCTGATCAGTTCAAGATACCGGTAAAATATATCGGATTGGGTGAAGGAATGGAAGACTTGCAAGTTTTCAATAGAAGAGAGTTCGTAGATTCTTTGTTTGGTGAGAACAGATGAAAAAGAATACAATAGACATCATTACTTTAGGTTGCTCTAAAAATCTGGTTGATTCAGAACATTTAATGCGCCAGCTTGAGGAAGCTGGTTATCACGTAACCCATGACGCAGAACGTCCTCAAGGGGAAATTGCAGTTATCAATACATGTGGCTTCATTGGTGATGCCAAAGAGGAGTCCATCAACATGATTTTGGAATTTGCTCAGGCAAAAGAAGAGGGATTGCTCAAGAAACTCTATGTCATGGGATGTCTTTCCGAACGCTATCTGAAGGAACTGGCTATTGAAATTCCTCAAGTGGACAAATTCTACGGTAAATTCAACTGGAAAGAACTCTTGCATGATTTAGGAAAGAATTATCAGGAAGAACTTCACAATGAACGAGTTCTTACAACTCCCGCTCATTACGCTTATCTGAAAATATCTGAAGGATGTGATCGGAAGTGTTCCTATTGTGCTATTCCTATCATCACAGGGCGTCACGTTTCACGGCCGATGGAAGAAATATTGCATGAGGTTCGGTATCTGGTCGATCGTGGCGTAAAAGAATTTCAGATCATTGCACAGGAACTGACCTATTATGGTGTGGATCTGTATCATAAACAAATGCTTCCAGAATTAGTGGAGCGTATCGCTGACATACCTGGAGTAGAGTGGATACGGTTACATTATGCCTATCCGGCACATTTCCCGACTGACCTCTTCCGCGTAATGCGTGAACGTCCCAATGTGTGTAAATATATGGACATTGCCTTGCAGCATATCAGTGACAATATGTTGCAAAAGATGCGCAGGCATGTTACCAAAGAACAGACTTATCAATTGATAGAAAACTTCCGAAAAGAAGTACCGGGTATTCATTTACGCACTACTCTGATGGTAGGTCATCCTGGAGAAACGGAAGCGGATTTTGAAGAGTTGAAGGAGTTTGTGCGTAAGGTCCGTTTCGATCGAATGGGGGCTTTTGCATACTCGGAAGAAGAGGGAACTTTTGCAGCCAATAATTACGAAGACAACATTTCTCAGGAAGTAAAACAAGCACGTTTGGATGAATTGATGGCTATTCAGCAGGAGATTTCATCAGAACTTAGTGCAGCAAAAATTGGTCGACAGATGAAAGTCATTATCGATCGTGTAGAAGGCGATTACTATATAGGTCGTACTGAGTTTGACTCTCCTGAAGTGGATCCGGAAGTATTGATTGAAAGAAACGGAGAACAACTGATTATCGGTAATTTTTATCAGGTAGAGATTGTAAATTCCGATGATTTCGACCTTTATGGACACATTATCTAAAGTTTTTTCAAAAACATATTGCTCATGTGACGGAATTTTGCTAATATAGCATCCGTAAAATATAAAACAGAAAAAGACGAGTGAACAATAAAGATTTTACGTCAGAGTTATCAAAAAGGCTGGGATATACCTTGAAAGACACTTCGGAATTAATATCTTCCTTACTTTCTGGCATGACTCAACAGCTGGAAGAAGGAAACGTTGTGGCTATTCAAGGATTTGGAACTTTTGAAGTAAGGAAAAAAGCAGAGCGTATTTCTGTGAGCCCTACAACCAAGCAACGCATGCTGGTTCCTCCTAAGTTGGTACTTACATATCGGCCTAGTACTCTGTTGAAAGAAAAGTTTAAATAAAATCTTCCTCTAGACCTTGGGTGATTTGCTGCTATGAATGAAAAAGTGAACATACAGAACTTGATAGAACTGCTTGTTGAAAAGCATCGTATTACTCCCAAAGAAGCGGAGGAATTCGTAAAGACTTTCTTTGCAGTAATAGAGGAAGGGCTGGAGCAAGACAAGTATGTTAAAATAAAAGGATTGGGTACGTTCAAGCTGATTGGTGTCGAAAGTCGTGGAAGCATCGATGTCAATACTGGAGAACGAATCGAGATACAAGGGCATACAAAAGTCTCCTTTACGCCTGATTCAGCACTTAAAGAATTAATAAACAGGCCGTTTGGACATTTTGAAACTGTAATCTTAAATGAGAATACTGTCTTGGAAGATACACCGATAGAAAAGGCTGGCGAGGATGAGTTAGAAGATGTTTCTATTGGGCAAAATGTCGCAGATGAGTTGGATACGATATCGGAAATTCCTTCTGAGCCTGCTTCTCCACTCATTGAATCGGTTATTGCGACTGAAAAAGTTACTACGGAAGAGGACGCTGATAAACAACAGGAAGAGGAAGGCAAAATCTCTACAACAGAAGAAACACTGAAAAACTCGCAACAAAAGGAGGATACGTATGAGGGCGTTCTGCAGCAAACGGATATAAAGGAAAATAAGGATAATGGTTTGAAATGGTTTATGATTGCACTGGCATGTGTTCTCTTGGCTTGTGCAGGCATTGTTTTCTATCTTTATTATCCCGATTTGCAAGAGGAATCGATCCCAGTATCGTCTGAGGGGGAATACACTTATTCAACTGTTACAATGGGTTTACAGCAGGATTCTATCCAGGAAGACTCTTTCAAAAGAACCGAAGATACACTTCGAATTCCACAACCGACTATTGCAGAGGAAAATCCAGCTTCAAGACAGCAAGTGGAGAAAAAAGTTGTTCCTGAGGAGCCTCAAAAAGTTGTCAAAAAAGCAACAGTCAAGTCGCAGCCTGTAAATCCGGATTCTGTTAATTATGAAATAGTGGGGACAGAGACGACATATACAGTAAAAGAAGGAGAAACGTTGACACGGATTTCTTTACGGTTTTACGGAACAAAGGCTTTATGGCCTTACATTGTGAAGCATAATGCGGATGTGTTGAAGAATCCGAATAATGTGACTTCTGGTACCACACTTAAAATTCCGAAATTGATCAAAAAACAGTAACGATAGGCAAACTATATGTCCATTATAGTTTCTGTAAACATCAACTTTAGCCTTGTAAAGTGCCACTTTAGAAAGCTAAAGAGAAACTTTATGCAGCTAAAAAAGGACTTTTTATGTTCTTTTGAGAAGCATTGTTTTGACATCCTACAATATCTTTTTCTGTGAAAGATACTCTTTCATGTCATCTTTCAAAGTGAAAGATACCGGTATACTTTGCAAATACCTATTTAAAATCAGATTTGGTATCAATTCCTTCATGCTTTCAATTTCAATATAAGTACTTATGAAATAACGAGATGCGGTGAAATCAAAGTCTCACGGTATATGATGGCCGGGAACTTTTCTACAGATACGTTATCATTCCAAAAATTGTTGAAAGGAAGGGCGTAAATATTTGATGCGGGAGTGAATTTAGTTTAATCTAAAGGTTTGGCCTCTATTTTTAATAAAAATTAGTTGGTATGGTTAATGAATTTCCTGTACTTTTGGGAGCAAAAAAGAAAGGCTTGCGCCGATACAATAAAAACAGAAAAATAGAACTTAAAAAATATTGATTTATGGCTGAAACTATTGATATCCGTGAACTGAATGAGCGGATTGAAAGACAAAGTGCTTTCATTACCAATCTGACTGCTGGAATGGACCAGGTCATCGTAGGACAAAAACATTTGGTAGAATCTTTGTTGATCGGTTTGCTTTCCGACGGACATGTATTATTGGAAGGTGTGCCGGGCTTGGCGAAGACTTTGGCGATCAAGACACTGGCTTCTTTGATCGATGCCAAATACAGCCGTATCCAGTTTACACCGGACTTGTTGCCGGCCGATGTTATCGGTACCATGGTTTATAGTCAAAAGGATGAAAGCTTTCAGGTAAAGAAAGGTCCCGTTTTTGCCAATTTTGTATTGGCTGATGAAATTAATCGTGCTCCTGCCAAGGTACAGAGTGCATTGCTCGAGGCGATGCAGGAGCGCCAAGTGACTATCGGAAAAGAAACATTCAGGTTGCCCGAACCCTTCTTGGTAATGGCAACTCAAAATCCGATTGAACAGGAAGGTACTTACCCGCTTCCCGAAGCTCAGGTGGACCGTTTTATGTTGAAGGTCATCATTGATTATCCGAAACTGGAAGAAGAAAAGTTGATTATCCGTCAGAATATAAACGGAGAAAAAGCAAACGTACGTCCTATTCTGAAGGCTGAAGAAATTATCGAAGCACGTAAGGTGGTACGTCAGGTATATTTGGATGAGAAAATCGAAAAATACATTGTAGATATTGTTTTTGCAACCCGTTATCCTGAAAAATATGATCTGAAGGATTTGAAGGAGATGATAGGATTCGGCGGCTCTCCACGTGCTTCCATCAATTTGGCACTGGCTGCACGCAGTTATGCTTTCATCAAACGTCGTGGTTACGTTATTCCTGAAGATGTGCGTGCCGTTGCTCATGACGTATTGCGTCATCGTATCGGTCTGACTTACGAGGCTGAAGCCAGCAACTTGACTTCGGATGAGATTGTAAGTCGCATCCTGAACAAGGTAGAAGTGCCTTGATGCATCAACAAAAGGGATATTCCGCGGTAAGCGGAAATATTTCTGAAAAGTTGTAGATTATAATTGGTATATTTAAGTCCCTTGTATGCGGGACTCTGATAGTTTATTTTTGAAACTTGCAGATGGAAACCACTGAACTATTAAAGAAAGTTCGCCAAATAGAAATTAAAACACACGGCTTGTCCAGCAATATTTTTGCAGGACAATACCATTCGGCCTTCAAGGGTAGGGGAATGGCTTTTTCCGAAGTGCGCGAATATCAGTTTGGCGATGACATTCGTGATATCGACTGGAATGTAACGGCACGTTTTAATAAACCTTATGTTAAGGTCTTCGAAGAAGAACGTGAATTGACAGTGATGTTGCTGGTCGATGTTTCCGGTAGTTTGGAATTTGGTACGGTGAAGCAGATGAAGAAGGATATGGTGACCGAAATTGCTGCCACATTGGCTTTTTCGGCCATTCAGAACAATGATAAGATTGGAGTCATCTTTTTCTCTGACCGGATAGAAAAATTCATTCCTCCCAAGAAGGGACGTAAGCACATCTTGTATATCATCAGAGAATTGATTGATTTCCATGCAGAAAGTCGACGTACGAATATTCGTATGGGGCTGGAATACCTGACAAATGTCATGAAACGTCGGTGCACGGCTTTTGTCCTTTCTGATTTCATCGACCAGGAGAGTTTCAAGAATGCTATGACCATTGCCAACCGCAAGCATGACGTGGTGGCCATACAGGTGTATGACCGACGTGTGGAAGAACTTCCGGCCATCGGCCTGATGAAAATAAAGGATGCTGAAACGGGGCACGAGCAGTGGATAGATACGTCATCGCGTGCAGTGCGCAAAGCTCATCACGAATGGTGGGTGAATAAGCAGGCTGAACTGAATGAAACATTTACTAAAAGTAATGTGGACAATGTTTCAGTGCGTACCGACCAAGACTATGTGAAAGCCTTGATGACACTGTTTGCAAAGAGGAACTGATGTCGTAAAGAAAAGATCGTTTGAATGATGAAAAGATATTTGTTTTCTATAGCTCTGGCACTGATTTTTATGGGTAAAGGGTATGCTCAATCCGTAACGGTGGATGCGAGTATCGACTCTTTGCAAATATTGATTGGTGAGCAGGCAAGAATTAAACTGGAAGTGTCGCTTGACGCCAACAAACGGGCCATATTTCCGGCATACAGAGATACGCTGGTACGTGGAGTGGAAATCGTTGATGTGGCAAAACCCGATACACAGCTGTTGAACGACGGGAAGCGTGCCCTGATTACTCAGGAATATACCATCACGTCTTTCGATTCGGCACTTTATTATCTCCCACCGATGGAAGTCTTGGTAGACAATAAACCCTACCGGTCAAAGGCATTGGCACTGAAAGTCTATTCTATTCCTGTGGATACGTTGCATCCTGACCAGTTTTTTGGTCCTAAAACAGTGATGAACGCTCCTTTTGTGTGGGCAGACTGGTATTTGTTTATAGCTTGCGTACTGTTGCTGGCTCCCTTCTTGTTGGTTGCCATCTATCTGGTGAAGCGAATTCGCGACAACAAGCCCATTATCCGTAAAGTGAAAGTGGAGCCCAAGTTACCGCCACACCAAGTAGCTATGCAGGAAATTGAGCGCATCAAACAAGAGAAAGTATGGCAGAAAGGACAACCGAAGGAGTACTATACGGAATTAACAGACACTCTTCGCACCTATATCAAAGAGCGTTTTGGTTTCAATGCGTTAGAAATGACTTCTACTGAGATTATCGAAAAGTTGTTGGAAACAAATGATAAAGAGGCTTTATCTGATCTGCGCACATTATTTCAGACAGCCGATTTGGTGAAATTTGCCAAACACAATCCGCTGATGAATGAAAATGATGCCAACCTGATTAATGCGGTAGATTTCATTAATGAGACCAAAGAGAAAGAAGACGAAAACGCCAAACCGCAACCTACCGAAATAACGATTGTAGAGAAGCGTTCCCTGCAAACTAAAATTTTATTGGGAGTGGGAGCTGTCTTGGCTGCTGCAGCCTTTATTTGGGCAGTAGTCTATATATGTAAAGAGTTGTATAATTACTTTGCTTAAAACGTAGAAACAATGGTTTTTGCTAATATTGAATATCTATTTCTATTGCTTTTGCTTATACCTTATATAGTATGGTATATCATGAAGCGCAGAAATAACGAGGCAACCCTTCAGATTTCTGATGCACGTGTTTATGCCCATACTCCTAAAAGTTATAAGAACTATCTGCTTCATGCACCGTTTGTTCTGCGTATCATCAGTTTGGTACTGCTTATTTTGGTATTGGCACGTCCTCAGACTACGGACAGCTGGCAAAATAGTGAGATAGAAGGTATAGACATCATGATGGCTGTCGACGTTTCTACTAGTATGCTGGCAGAAGATTTGAAACCTAACCGATTGGAGGCAGCGAAAGATGTGGCTGCTCAGTTTATCAATGGTCGCCCCAATGATAATATCGGTATCACACTCTTTGCAGGTGAGAGTTTCACACAATGTCCGCTGACAGTAGATCATGCAGTATTGCTGAATTTGATAAAGGACATCAAATGTGGTGTGATTGAGGATGGTACAGCTGTGGGCATGGGTATAGCCAATGCGGTTACCCGACTCAAAGACAGCAAGGCTAAGTCTAAAGTTATCATCCTTCTTACTGACGGAACGAACAACAGGGGAGACATCTCGCCTCTGACGGCAGCCGAGATAGCCAAGAGCTTCGGTATTCGCGTTTATACCATTGGTGTGGGTACAAACGGAATGGCTCCCTATCCTTATCCGGTAGGAGGTACGGTACAGTATGTCAATATGCCTGTAGAGATAGACGAGAAGACTTTGACGCAAATAGCAGGCACTACAGACGGTAACTATTTTCGTGCTACAAGCAATTCCAAACTGAAAGAGGTATATGAAGAAATCGACAAGTTGGAGAAAACCAAACTCAGTGTCAAGGAGTTCAGTAAGCGACAGGAAGAATATCGCTGGTTTGCTCTAGGTGCATTCTTGTGTGTATTGCTTGAAGTGCTGTTACGCAATACTATTCTGAAAAAAATTCCATAATAGTTGGAAGGGAACAGCAAGTGTATATGAAGTATAATTTGTAATTAGAGTATATAAAGATATGTTTCGCTTTGAAGAACCTGCATATTTATATTTGCTGATATTGTTGCCATTGTTGGTTGCATTTTATTTGTATTCCAACTATCGCAGACGTAAGGCGATCCAGAAGTTTGGCGATCCGATATTGATGGCCCAGTTAATGCCGGATGTTTCACGATATCGTCCTGATGTAAAGTTTTGGTTTGTATGGGCTGCTATTGGCTTTTTTTCTGTATTGCTGGCCCGCCCTCAGTTCGGATCAAAACTTGAAACAGTCAAGAGACAAGGCGTAGAAGTGATGGTAGCGTTGGATATTTCAAATTCAATGTTGGCACAAGACGTGCAGCCTAGCCGATTGGAAAAGGCTAAACGCTTGATGGCTAGACTCGTGGACAAGATGCAGAATGACAAAGTGGGGATGATTGTGTTTGCAGGTGATGCCTTTACTCAACTTCCTATCACGAATGATTATATTTCGGCCAAGATGTTTCTGGAAACAATTGATCCTTCATTAATATCCAAGCAAGGAACTGCTATCGGAGCTGCAATCAATTTGGCCACTCGTAGTTTTACACCTCAGGAAGGTGTAGGTCGTGCCATTATTTTGATTACCGATGGTGAAAACCATGAAGGTGGGGCCATGGAAGCTGTTAAGGCTGCTACGGAAAAAGGTATTCAGGTCAATGTGTTGGGAGTTGGTTTACCAGATGGAGCTCCTATTCCTGTGGAGGGAACCAATGACTATCGCCGCGACCGTGAAGGTAACGTTATCGTGACGCGCCTGAACGAACAGATGTGTCAGGAAATAGCCAAGACGGGTAATGGCATTTATGTTCGTGTGGATAATACGAATAATGCGCAAAAAGCAATTATCAGTGAGATAGACAAGATGGCCAAGGCGGATGTGGAAACCAAGGTTTACACTGAGTATAATGAACAGTTTCAAGCAGTGGCATGGATTATTTTAATTCTTCTGTTGGCTGAAATGCTGATATTGGAACGTAAGAATCCACTGTTCCGCAATATTCATTTATTTTCAACCAAGAAAAAGGAGCAATGAGTATGAGTTATCAGAAATATATAGGTTTGTTTTTTCTGTTAATAGCAGCTACGACCGTACATGCACAAAAAGCAGAGCGTGATCTCATACGAAAGGGGAATCGTATGTATAACGACAGTGTGTATGAAAATGCTGAAGTTAATTACAGGAAAGCTTTGGAGATTAATCCGAAATCAACTGTTGCCATGTACAATTTGGCAAATACGCTGATGCAACAGAATAAACTGCAGGAGGCTATGGAACAATTTGCCGGTGCAGCCAAAGTGGAAAAAGAGAAACCTAATCTGGCACAGATTTACCATAATATGGGTGTCATTTTCCAATTACAGAAAGATTATGCAAAGGCAATAGAGGCATATAAAGAATCGCTTCGTAATAATCCGAAGGATGATGAGACACGTTATAATCTGGCTTTGGCGCAGAAATTGCTGAAAGATCAGCAACAAGATCAGCAAAATCAGGATAATCAGCAAAATCAACAGAAGCAGGAAGAGAAGCAAGATCAGCAACAAAATCAGCAACAGAATCAAAATAATGATCAACAGCAGGAACCTCCTCAGCAACAGAAACAGGATAATCAGATGTCTAAGGAGAATGCTGAACAGTTGTTGAACTCCGTAATGCAGGATGAGAAAGATGTACAAGATAAAGTGAAAAAACAACAGCAGGTTATCAAAGGTAATCGCTTGGAGAAAGATTGGTAAATTAAATAACAACAAATAATATATGAGAAAAATTGTTTTCTTATGGATGGCATTGTTTGCCACGGCTTTGTGCAGTTATGCCGATGACAAAGTGACATTCACAGCATCAGCAGCTCCTGATGTTGTAGCTGTGGGAGATCAACTCAGGCTATCATATACAGTAAACACGCAAAAGGTGAAAGATTTTCGAGTTCCGTCTATCAAAGGATTTGATGTACTGATGGGACCTAGCCGTTCCTATAGCAGACAAAATTTTAATGGGAATGTTACGGAAAATCTTACCTATACTTATATTTTATTGGCCAAGGCAGAGGGCGAATATACGATCCCTGGTGCTACACTTTCGGTGGGAAAGGATCAATACTTATCCAATTCTGTGAAGATCAAAGTGTTGCCAGCTGACCAATCGTCGAATGCACAAGGTGCAGGAAGTGGACAAGGAGGAAGAAGCTCATCTTCATCAAGCGGTACTTCTATTTCCAATAACGATTTGTTCATTACAGCTACACTTAGCAAAACTAATGTTTATGAACAGGAAGCCATTCTGTTGACATATAAAATATATACAGTAGTTGATCTTCGTGGATTTGATAATGTAAAGCTCCCTGATTTTAAAGGATTTCATTCTCAAGAGGTAGAATTACCCAATGACAGACGGTGGGGATTAGAACATTATAAAGGCCGCAATTATCACTCAACAATCTATCGTCAGTTTGTGCTTTTCCCACAACAGTCCGGAAAATTGACTATTGATGCAGCTCGATTTGATGCTTCGGTTGAGAAAATGGAAGAAGTCGTTGATCCATTTGAAGCTTTCTTCAATGGAGGTGGCGGAAGTATACAGATAAAGAAAACTTTGATGACTCCCAAACTGACGGTTGATGTCAAATCTTTGCCGGCTGGTAAACCGACAGATTTTAGCGGAGGAGTAGGAGATTTTACTATATCTTCTTCTATCAACAGCACGGATGTGAAGACGAACGATGCCATTACGATAAAGCTTGTCATTTCTGGAACAGGAAATCTGAAGTTGGTATCAGATCCGGAAGTCAAGTTTCCCGAAGATTTTGAAGTATATGATCCAAAAGTTGACAACAAGTTCCGTCTGACCAATGCCGGCCTGTCCGGAAATAAAGTGATAGAATACTTGGCCATTCCACGTAATGCAGGAACCTATAAGATTCCTCCTATCAAGTTTAGCTATTTTGATATCAAGTCACGTTCGTACAAGACTTTGACCACTGAAGAATATGTCGTTCAAGTAGCTAAAGGTGCAGGAAATGCAACGCAGACTATTGCAAACTTTACCAATAAGGAAGATCTGAAAGTACTGAATGAGGATATCCGCTTTATCAAGCAGAATGATGTGAAACTAATGCCCAAAGGAGAATATTTCTATGGCTCGACAACCTATTGGTTATTCTATCTTATTCCTGGCATTTTGTTTATCACTTGTTTTGTCCTTTACCGTAAGCAGATTGCAGCAAACGCCAATGTGGCAAGAGTCCGTACGAAGAAAGCCAATAAAGTGGCAGTGAAACGCATGAAACAAGCTGAAAAATTGCTTGCCGCTAATAAAAAGGATGAATTCTATGATGAGGTACTGAAAGCTTTGTGGGGTTATATTAGTGATAAACTTAATATTCCAGTTTCGCGCTTGTCTAAAGACAACATTGAAGAAGAATTGCTCAAATACGGCGTATCTGACGATTTGATAAAGGAATTCCTCAATGCATTGAACAGCTGTGAATTTGCCCGCTTTGCTCCAGGAGATGCCAATCAGGCTATGGATAAGGTCTATACAGAATCATTTGAAGTGATCAGTAAAATGGAAAATTCAATCAAACATTAAAAAGAGGAGAATATATAGCATGAAAAAAATATGGGTTTTAACTATTATATTAATGGCATCGGTAACATTGTTTGGTCAAGATGCCGTCCTCAATGATTCTGTCAGCTCAGATTCTTTGACGAAGTCAGATGCTTCTGCTTTTTCTGCAGCTAAACAGATTGTAAATGCAACTAAAGCTGAAGGAGACAGTGCATACATTAAGAATGACTTTGCGTCTGCCATACAAATTTATGAGAGCTTGTTGCAACAAGGAGAAGCACCGGAAATATATTATAATTTAGGTAACTGCTATTATAAAACGGATGATATTGCACGTGCCATCCTCAATTATGAACGTGCTTTATTATTAAGTCCCGGAAATACTGATATACGTGCCAATTTGGAAATAGCTCGTTCTAAAGCTATTGATAAAGTTACACCTGTGCCTGAAATCTTTTTTATAACATGGATAAAGTCATTAGTTAATTCTCAGAGTTCTGATGCATGGGCAAGAACGGGTATTATTTCTTTCTTGCTGTTATTAGTATCCCTAGCAATCTTTTTCTTTACCCAACATATTAAGTGGAAAAAAATAGGATTTTCTGCTGCAATATTATTTTTAATAGTAACTGTTCTTTCCAATCTATTCGCATCACAGCAAAAAAGTTATTTGACCAATCGTAATGATGCTATTATTTTATCACCAAGCGTGACAGTACGTAGCACTCCAAGTGAGAGCGGTACCAGCCTCTTTGTTCTACATGAAGGGCGTAAGGTAGAGATTAAAGATAATAGTATGCGTGAATGGAAAGAAATACGTTTAGAAGATGGTAAAGTAGGGTGGGTGCCTTCCTCTTCTATAGAAGTAATTTGAGAATCTAAAGATAATCTTTTTCGAAAGTCCGAATCACATATAACAGATGGTTCGGACTTTCTTTTTCCATATTAACCTTTGTTCCTGACAAAAAGATAAAAAAGGAGGCAAAAAAGTTGTAAGCATTCGAAGAAAT
>ULIT01011657.1_pt1 | contig 13586 bp, 10 predicted proteins | sample 1950521 | NCBI WGS metagenome assembly ULIT01 (sample SAMEA4835454, study PRJEB28245) | human gut metagenome | biome: gut microbiome; material: fecal sample | place: Denmark | collected 2008
CTGGGAAAAGACAGAAAAGCTCATCTACAGCTTAGCCGAACAACTGTAGCTGAAAGCTACAGTAAATTCCGACCTTGCGGCTGTGAGCCGCTACAAATTCCGACCTTTGATAATGTTGCGGATTTTCGTAGGATAGTGAAACGGTCGGGATTGAACAATAATGCTTTTTAGACATTATAAATAAGCTGTAGCAAAATCGAATACAATATAATAAAACTCGCCGCCGTGATGAATTTACATCACGGCGGTGTTTCTGCTATTCTTTGGGCACTATAATTACCATACCATCTTCATGCGAAATATAATCGCTATCGGTCGTATTATCATATTTAAAATTGACTTTCAGTGCATTTTTTCCACGGTATTTGCAAAGGATCGGTTCATCAATCTGTGTAACTGTGTACACATCCTTATTATCCACAGACTTGATTTTGTCTTTTGCAGCTTCCACGGAATGTTCAATATCAAAGGCGTTTACGCTGTCGTCGTTGAACTCACCGATATATACTTGTGTAACGCCTTGTAGGTTACCTTCTATATCTGTCAAAATATATAGCATTTCATCGGTTTTTACCTCTCCGCTGTATCTGATATACCTGTATTCGTATCTTATCTCGTCAAACGGCTCGCTTCCTTCATAATAATGTGTTCCCAAAACGGTCTTTTCTTCTCCGTCAAAACGGTACTTACCAAGATCTATAAGGCTTTCAGCAAATTTTTTCACTTTTTCCGTGCGCTTTTCAGTACCTGCATCGGATAATGTTTCAATATCTTCACCAAGCATAACTGCATAAGCAAATTTCCCGCCGTCTGATGAAAGCGCAAACTTCCATACATCGGAATTGATATCAGTCACCGAATAGCCGTAAAGATAATAGTCATATACCCCGTTTGCGTGTTTATCATTATCATACTTTACATTATAGATTTTCCCAAGGAAATCAATTTTCTGAACAGAATCGGGATCGAACCCGGAATTATGGCTGTCGTCTACCAACTGTTCGGGTTTATTTATATCTGCAATATCGGTTGTAAGATACTTGCCATACAGAACAACATCGTATTTATCCTCAAATTCATATTGACTTTCTGTACTGTCGGAACTGTACTCGTTGCTCTGAGAACATGACGAGAGAAGAACGGATAAAGACAGAATAAACAAGAAAGACAGTAGTGCTGTGATTTTTTTCATAATAGGTTCCTCCTTTTTCCTGCAAATTGAGCGCAATACACCGGCACTTCGTCACTCTGACACATAAGATCACGCATTTCTATACTTGCTGAAATTATCTGACCTTTTGCTTTTATATTATTGTTAGTCAACACATTTTTTTGTTTAAACTTCAAAAGCGTTCTACAGGTACCCCAATCACTCCAACCTACTCTTGACACACCTGATAATCCGGCAGATTTTTCTTTATCTCCTTGTTGACAGAGTTTCCTTAATCTGATAATAACATACCTAAGCTCATATTTTCAATTCCTAAAATACAAATTTGTATACTTTTCACACAAATACCTTGAACCTTTGTGCATTGTTACCGAATACACAAAAATCCCCCGGTCATAAAAACCGGGGGAAATGTGAAAGCCATGATCGGCTTATTACTTCATCTTCTCGATAGAAAGCATTATCTTTTCCATCTTTTCCTGTGCCTTAGCAAGCTTTACACGCTCGTTTTCAATCTGCTGTGCGGGTGCTTTTGACAGGAAGCCCTGATTGCTCAGCTTGCCCGAAAGGAAGTCGATGTCCTTCTGAGCCGCCTTGCGTTCCTTTTCAAGTCTTGCAAGCTCCTTTTCCTTGTCAACAAGCTCGCCCATAGGCATAAATATTCTTGCGTTTGCGGTAACGATTGTTACCATATCGTCGCTTGTTTCTGCCTTTTCGGATACTGTCAGCTCGCCTGCGCCTGCCAGACGCTCGAAGAATGCCTTTGCGCCCTCGAACAGTGCCGTTTCGGAGGTTTCAATGTACATTGTTACCTTCTTTGACGGCGGTACGTTAAGCTCGTTACGCTGTACACGGATAGCACGGATAGCGTCAACGACCTTTGTGAAGTCTGTCTGTTCAGCCGCAAAGTGAAGCTTTTCATCATATACCGGCCAAGCCGAAATCATTATGCTTTCGGGATTGTTGTCTTTATCGGCAACTATGGGCATTGACTGCCATATTTCCTCTGTGATGAACGGCATAAAGGGGTGTAACAGCTTTAAGATGCCCTGCATAACGTAAACGAGTACGTTCTGAGCGGCACGGGCTGTTTCTCCGCCCTCTGCGATACGGGGCTTCGTAAGCTCGATGTACCAGTCGCAGTAAACATCCCAGATAAAGTCGAACAGATTCTGTACCGCAACACCAAGCTCGTAGCTGTCGAGATTTGACGTAACGTTCTTTATAAGGTCGTTGTACAGCGATAATATCCACTTATCCTCGATGGGAAGATTTTCGGGGAGAACTGCGCCCTGCATATCCTCGGGAAGATTCATAAGGATATATCTTGAAGCATTCCACAGCTTGTTTGCAAAGTTACGGGAATTTGTAACCTTTGTTTCTGTCCAGCGCATATCGTTACCGGGTGCGTTACCTGTAACAAGAGTAAGACGCAGTGCGTCTGCACCGTACTTGTCGATGACCTCAAGCGGATCTACGCCGTTGCCGAGCGACTTGCTCATCTTTCTGCCCAGCTCGTCACGGACAAGACCGTGTATAAGTACATCCTTGAACGGCTTCTGACCTGTATGCTCAAGTCCGCTGAATATCATTCTTGCAACCCAGAACGGAATTATATCATAGCCTGTAACAAGCGTATTTGTAGGATAGAAATACTCAAGATCAGCTGTCTTGTCGGGCCAGCCGAGTGTTGAGAACGGCCACAATGCAGATGAGAACCATGTATCAAGAGTATCCTCGTCCTGCTTCATCGGTGCGCCGCACTTGGGGCAGGTGTCTATACCGTCAAGAGTAATCTCTGTGTGTCCGCATTCTTTATTCTGGCAGTAGTAAGCAGGTATTCTGTGACCCCACCAAAGCTGACGTGAAATGCACCAGTCACGGATGTTCTCCATCCAGTAAAGATAGCCGTTTTCAAATCTCTGAGGGATGTATCTCAGCTCACCGCTCTTTACTACGTCTATAGCGGGCTGTGCAAGCTGTTTCATAGATACGAACCACTGATAGCTTGCTCTCGGTTCAACGGTAGTACCGCAACGCTGACAGCAGCCTACATTATGCTTATGAGGCTCGACCTTTACGAGTAAGCCCTGTGCCTCAAGGTCGGCTACCATAGCCTTTCTTGCTTCATATCTGTCCATACCTGCGTACTTGCCGCCGATACCGTCCATAATAGTAGCGTCATCGTTCATCATATGAATGATAGGTAAGTTGTGGCGCTTGCCTACCTCAAAGTCGTTAGGGTCGTGTGCGGGTGTGATCTTAACTACGCCTGTACCGAATTCCATATCAACATATTCATCGGCAATAACGGGAATCTCTCTGTCGGTAAGAGGGAGCTTTACTGTTTTGCCTACTATGCTCTTGTATCTTTCGTCATCGGGGTTAACGGCTATAGCGCTGTCACCGAGCAGTGTTTCGGGACGTGTTGTAGCTATCTCTACACTGCCGCTTCCGTCTGAAAGGGGATAATTGATATGCCAGAAGAAGCCGTCCTGTTCTTCATATTCGCATTCAATATCGGAAATTGATGTCTTACAGTTCGGACACCAGTTGATGATTCTTTCGCCGTGATAGATAAGGCCCTTGTTGTAAAGGTCGATGAATACCTTCTGTACAGCCTTTGAACAGCCCTCGTCAAGAGTGAAGCGTTCTCTGTCCCAGTCGCAAGACGAGCCGAGCTTCTTTAACTGCTGAACGATACGTCCGCCGTAAACCTTTTTCCATTCCCATGCACGCTCGAGGAAGCCTTCTCTGCCTACATCGTCCTTAGTAAGACCTTCTTCCTTCATAGCGTTTACTATCTTTGCCTCTGTAGCGATAGAAGCGTGGTCTGTGCCGGGCAACCACAGTGCGCTGTAGCCCTGCATTCTCTTATAGCGGATAAGAATATCCTGCAATGTGTTGTCAAGAGCGTGTCCCATATGAAGCTGTCCGGTTATGTTCGGAGGGGGAATAACTATCGTATAGGGCTTCTTCTTGGGGTCTATTTCTGCGTGGAAGTACTTCTTTTCCTCCCATTCGTGATAAAGCCTGTCCTCAAAATCCTTAGGAGAATAGGTCTTTGCGAGTTCTTTCTTCATTTTATTTTTATCCTTTCTTTGATTACCCGATTATTTTCACGCCTCTACCCTTGCAAAAAGCTGTTCATCGGGGTCTACAAGCACCGTGTAATTGTTTGTGAATATCACCATACCCGGCTTTGCGCCGTTGGGCTTCTTCACAAATCTTATCCGTGTGTAGTCAACAGGCACCTTTGTGCTGTTCTGCGCCTTTGAGCAGTATGCCGCAAGGCTTGCCGCCTGCAGAATGGCATTGTCCGATATTTCGCCGTTCTTCGCCTTTATTATGACGTGCGAGCCTGCTATGTTCTTCGTATGAAGCCACATATCGTCCGGCTCGGCGGTTTTTACGGTCAGCTTGTCATTCTGTATGTTGTTCCTGCCTATATACACATCGTAACCGTCATCGGTCACAAAGTGCATAGGAGGTTTCGGTTTTACCTGTGTCTTTTTATTGACGGTATTCGTGTGGATATAGCCGTTTGCCGCTAATTCCTGCTTTATCTCGCTTATTTCCGCATTGGAGGTGGCACGGGATGCGGCATCGAATACGCTGTCGATATATATAAGCTCGTTTTCGCCGTCTGCAATCAGCTTTGTAAGCATTCTTTCGGCTTTTTCAAGCTTCTTGTATTCCGCATAGTATTTCTGGGCGTTCTGCGAGGGTGTGAGCCTTACGTCAAGCGGAACGGTCACGGTTTCGCCCGTGCTGTAATCCTCGGCGGTAAGCTCGGTCATACCTTTTTCCATACGGTATATATTCGCACTTACAACATCGCCACGGACTCGGAATACCTCCCTTTCTCCGCACTGTGCAAGCTCGCCCTTCTGAAGCTCCAGCTTTCTTGCTATTCGCTCATAGGTATTCATCAGCATTTTCAGCAAATCCCTTGAACGCTGTTTCATCCGTTCGTTTTCCGCTTTACTGCCGTAGAATATATCAAGCAGTGCGTTTGCGCCGTCTGCGTGGGATACAAGCATCTGTGTGCCGTATTGCTCTATCGGCATAAAGCAGAAATCCTTGTATGTGCCGTTCAGGTCACGCAGAATCGTAAAACCGTTTTTATCTGTCACATATTCTCTTGCACGTTTTATAAAAAACAGCAGGCGGTCATAGTTATCATCCGTCATATCGTCAACCGCAAAATCGGTATCCCTGCACGAATAATAAGCGCACTCCCTCGCAAATACGGGGGATATGCCCTCAAGACAGGCAGTCAGGTGCTTTGACAGCCGTTTTCCCTCTCCCTGTTTTACAGCGTTTATAAACTCGCTGTCCGAACAAATAAGGAAGTTTACACGGGTCAGATCTCTCGGCGGTGTTTCGTATACGATATTCGGAAGTATACGTCTTACCGAGGAAACATCGTCCGTGATACGCTTTATGCTGTCGGTAACACGGTACACGCCGTCCTTTTTTGCCATAAGTATTATATTGCTGTGCCTGCCCATTATTTCGGCGGTAAGGCGGTTTACTACCATATCGCCTATTTCGTTCATGCACTCAAAATCAAAGTTTATTATACGCTCAAGTCCGTCCTGCGTTATATCCAGCAGCTTTCCTCCGCTGAGGTGCTTTCTGAGAAGCATACAGAACATAGGAGGGGCGGACGGATTTTCCGCCGCACGCTCTGTCATGCACACCCGTGCCGACATTGAATTTGAGCTTATCAGTATCTTATTATGCTTTCCTGCACTGCGTATCGAAATAATTATCTCCTCACGGGAAGGCTGATAAATCTTGTCTATTCTTCCGCCGACAAGCCCTGCCGACAGCATTTCGGATACCACGCAGTGAAGAAAAGTGCCGTCAAGTGACATCGGCAGTCCTTTCCGTCACACGTTAAATTATATATGAGCAGGGGTCTTTACTGCTCTGTGCGACAAATATCTGTGTATTGTGGAATTTGCGGCTAAGAACACCGCAAAGATAATTGCAAAGTATATTTTCCGTGTGGAAGTGACCTGCGTCAATAAGGCAGAAATCCCTGTTGACAGCGTCTATCCACACATCGTGCTTTATATCGCCCGTTATAAGAGCGTCACAGCCTGCGGCAGCGGCAAGCGGCAATGTGCTTCCGCCTGCGCCTGAACAGACAGCTACACGCTTTATCGGTCTGTCGGTTTCGGTATAGCGTACCACCGTGCAGTCAAACGCTTTCTTACAACACTCAGCAAGAGCCTTGGCGTGAGTGGCAATAGGCAGTTCGCATATTTTACCGTAGCCTGTTCCGTCGGGCATAACGGGTTCAAGTATCTTGTCGGAGCGCTCAAATTCGAGCAGATCGAGCATAATATCGGTAACGCCGTTTTTGGTCATATCCGCATTGGTATGAACGCATACAGCGTTCAGCTTATTCTTTATAAGCTCGTAAACCGGCATACCCTCCGTAACGCTTTTCAGCGGATCGAAAATAACAGGGTGATGCGATATTATAAGATTGGCTTTGTTCGCCACTGCCTCTTTTATCACAGCGTTGGTTATGTCAAGGCAAAGGCATATACCCTTAACCGGGGCATTCATATCACCGACAAGAAATCCGCTGTTGTCAAACTTATCCTGCACCGAAAACGGTGCGTATTCATTCAGAAACTCGTAGATAGCGCTTACTTTCATAACCTTCACCCCAAAAAATCATAATGTTGATATTATATTTTCTATTTCCTGTGCGGTATTGCACAGCTTCTCGCTTTTTGCCGTATCGGACGATGAGCAGCATTCTCCTGTATGTCTTAGCTTACGGCACACCAAGCTAAGATACTCCTTGTCCGTTACCTTTCCGGAATATGCAAAAGCATCGGTTATCTCACGGCTCTCGCCGTCATAGTACACCGACATAATAACGTAATTTCTGTCGTTTTCCCTTGCGGTAAGCTCTTTTTCTATATAAAAGCCGTTTTTGTACAGTTCTTTTCTTAATATCTCAGCCTTTGTCATAGGCTGGAGGATAAAATGTGTATCACGGCTTAAGAAACGGCAACCGAGAACAATTCTTGCTATAAGCTCGCCGCCCATACCTGCGATTATCACATCGTCGGCATAATCTATTTTTTCAAGTCCGTCCGACAGCACAAGACGCACCGCATCTTCTTTTCCTATGTAGTGCATTACCGTCTGTTTTGCCGAAAGCAATGGGCCTTCGTTTATATCCGCCGCCGTGAGCTTTCTTTCACCGTCAAGATAGAGCCTGCAAGGGAGCAGGGCGTGATCCGTACCGACATCGCAGATTTCTCCGCCTTTACGCACCATTCCTGCCGCCGCCGCAAGTCTTGGCGAGAGTATCGGCTCGTGCATCAGTTGCCGACAGCCTCGTTCAGCTTCTTAACCAGCTCGTCCGCATCAACGCCGTGAACGTCGCACGCCTGTGCAACAGTTTCACCTCTTGACGCAGGGCAGCCTAAGCAGTGCATACCCATTTCAAGAAAGAAGGGGGCTGTTACCTCTCCGTATGCGTCTAAAATATCGCCGATTATTGAATCCTTTGTGATAGTCATGTTTTTTACATTCCTTCCGATAGAAATTTCAGTATATAAATATACATTATTTATTATACACCAATCCGAGTGAAATTACAATAGCGGAAATGAGAATTTGCGATGTGGGGGGATTTAATCGGCTTGTTAAAAATCTTATTTGTGGGGCTTTTGTGGGAAGGCAGTATTCGATGCAACGATCCCTCAGTCTTGCGACATAAAGGTTTGAGTGAATATTTAAGATACTTAAAACGCAAAGTATGGCAATTTATGATAAGAAATAGCCTTGTCGCAATCCAGCTCCCTTTGGCAAGGGAGCCAAGAGGCTTGGTGCAGGACGAAAGGTTTGTGATAGTTTATAACTATTGTGAAAATGACAAGGTTCAGTGCAAAATTGCAATATGATTAAAATGTTTAAACGCAACAACGGCAGATACGCTTTCGCATATCTGCCGTAATTCGCTTATAAAATTTATGATACCGTTAATTCCCGCCGTTTAGCCACGTTAAGCATAACAATATCATTGCCAAAGGCGGAATTTGGTGCGGCGCATCGCCGCAAGTCACAATAAGTCAAAATATCGTTTATTCCCGACCGTTCCACTAATCTTAGTTACTCACCGACCTTTAAAAAGGTCGGAACAGTCAGCGGCGACTCGCCGCTTAGACGGTGGGTTTCTGGCGTACCTTTATGTGTACTTCACGCAGCTGCTGTTCGGTTACCTCTGTGGGTGCGCCGAGCAGGAGATCCTGTGCATTAGAGTTCATCGGGAATGCGATAACCTCTCTTATGCTCTCGTCGCCTGTGAGGAGCATTATCATACGGTCAACACCGGGCGCCATACCTGCGTGAGGCGGAGCACCATACTGGAACGCATTGTAAAGAGCGCCGAACTTCTCGGCAACGTCCTGCTCTGTGTAGCCTGCAATCTCGAAAGCCTTTATCATTATCTCAAGGTCGTGGTTTCTTACAGCGCCGCTTGAAAGCTCAACACCGTTGCAGACAATATCGTACTGGTATGCAAGTATGTCAAGCGGATTCTTTGTCTTAAGCGCTTCAAGACCGCCCTGCGGCATTGAGAAGGGGTTGTGAGTGAATATAGTCTTGCCTGTTTCCTCGTCCTCCTCGTACATCGGGAAGTCAACGATAAAGCACATTTCATATCTGTCATAGTCAATCATATCCATACGCTTTGCGACTTCTGTACGGATCTGACCTGCAAACTTGGGCGCCATCTTCTTGTTGTCGGCTATGAAGTAAAGAACATCGCCCACTTCAAGAGCGCATCTGTTCTTAAGTTCTTCTCTCTGCTCGTCATTCAGGAACTTGTCAATAGGGCCGAGATACTTGAAGCTCTCGTCTACCTTGACATATCCAAGACCCTTCATGCCGATTTCCTTAGCGAATGCTTCCATCTTCTCAAAGAAGCCCTTTGACTGACTTGCCATACCGGGAACTCTGATACCTCTTACGCACTTGTTTGCGAAAGGCTTGAAGTCGCTGTCAACGAATAAGTCGGACAGCTCTGTTATAATAAGAGGGTTACGCAGGTCGGGCTTGTCTGTGCCGTACTTCAGCATTGACTCGGCGTAAGGGATACGCTTGAAGGGTGCGGGAGATACGGGCTTACCGCCGAACTTTTCAAATACAGCGGATAAAACCTCTTCTGCGTTTGCAAAAACGTCTTCCTGTGTTGCAAATGCCATTTCAAAGTCAAGCTGATAGAATTCGCCGGGTGAACGGTCCGCTCTTGCGTCTTCGTCACGGAAACAGGGCGCAATCTGGAAATACTTATCAAAGCCGGATACCATAAGCAGCTGCTTGAATATCTGCGGTGCCTGCGGCAGAGCGTAGAACTTTCCGTGGTGCTTACGGCTGGGGATAAGGTAATCTCTTGCTCCCTCGGGTGAGCTTGTTGAAAGGATGGGGGTCTGTATTTCAAGGAATCCCATCTCGGTCATCTTACTGCGTAAGAATGAGATGACCTGTGAACGCAGTACGATGTTGTTGTGCATTCTCTTGTTACGCAAATCGAGATAACGGTACTTTAAGCGTATATCTTCCTTTGTTTCTGTCGAGGTGGGAACTTCAAACGGGAGCTGTTCAACAGTTACCTTGCCCAGTACCTCAAGACTTTCGGCTACTATCTCGATAGTACCCGTGGAAATCTTATCGTTGTAAGTACCCTCTGCTCTCTTTATTACCGTACCGCCTATTGTAACGGCACACTCCTTGTTTACGCCCTCAAGAAGACCCTCGTTCTTCTGGAATGTAATCTGCACATAGCCGTAATGGTCACGCAGATCTATAAACTTGATTCCTCCGTGGTCACGGATGTTCTCTACCCAGCCTGCAACACGAACGGTCTTGCCGATGTCGTTTTCGCTCAGCATTTCACAGGTATGAGTGCGGTACTTGTTCTCTAAAAACATTTCTTTCTTGCCTTTCTTTCTTTCTTTATAATCAGCCCTTGAGCTTTTCTTCAAGCATTGCCTTTATACTTGCGGGTGAAGCCGCTCCCTTGAGTGCCTTGTTGCACTGTCCCATAAGGAAGCCGAACACCTTTGTTTCACCGCTTCTGTACTGCTCGACAGCCTTAGGATTAGCCTCCATTATGCCGTTTATCGTCTTTTCAAGCAGTGCGTTGTCTTCTTTTATCCACAACTGCTGTTCTTCAGCGATAGTTTCTGGCTTCTTGCCTGTTTCAAGCATTTCACGAAGGATAATCTTACGGTTATCCTTTGATATTTTGCCGTTTTCGGCAAGCTCTATCAGCTTTGCTAAATCCTCTGCGGTAAATTTCATATTATCAAGATCAAGCTCACCGAGATTTATTCTTCTCATAAGCTCAACCACTATGAACGTGCCTATAGGCTTGGGGTTATTATATGCCTTCAGCGCATTTTCAAACAGGTCGCTGACACGCTTTGAATCTGTCAGCACCTTTGCGTCAGCCGCAGAAATGCCGTATTCGCCTGTGTAACGTGCTACTCTCTGCTCGGGCATTTCGGGAATGTCAGCCTTGATAGCCGCAAGCTCTTCTTCCGTGAAGATTATCGGCGGTATATCGGGGTCGGGGAAATAACGGTAATCGTGAGCGTCCTCCTTGGAACGAAGCGAGCTTGTTTCACCCGTAGCGTCATTGAAGTGAAGCGTTTCCTGTACTACTCTTTCGCCGTTCTCGATAAGCTCTGTCTGGCGGTATATCTCGTATTCGATGGCTCTTTGTATAGCCTTTGTGGAGTTAAGGTTCTTTACCTCTGTTCTTGTTCCGAGCTTGTCTGAATCCTTTTCGGCAAGCGAAATATTAACGTCGCATCTCATTGAACCCTGTTCGAGCTTACCGTCGCATACGCCTGCGTACTGGAGCATAAGTCTTATCTTCTCAAAGAACGCTATGACCTCGGCGGCTGAATGGAAATCAGGCTCGGTAACTATCTCGATAAGCGGAATTCCGCAACGGTTATAGTCTGCAAGGCTGACACGCTCGATGTCGTCGTGAACCAGCTTTCCTGCATCTTCTTCAAGATGTATACGGTTTATTCTCATCGTCTTCTGCTCACCGTCAACCGTTACGTCAACGTGACCGCCAAGACACACGGGGCGGGGCATCTGCGAAATCTGATATGCTTTGGGCAGGTCGGGGTAGAAATAATTCTTTCTGTCCCACTTTGTAAAGCGTGATATTTCGCAGTTCATGATGTAGCCTGCTTTTATAATGTACTCAACAGCCTTTGAGTTAAGCACGGGGAGCGTTCCGGGAAGTCCGGAGCAGACAGGACAGCATCTGGAGTTAGGCTCGCCGCCGAACTCAGCCGAGCAGGTGCAGAACACCTTTGAGTTTGTGAGAAGCTCTGCGTGTATTTCAAGTCCTATGGTAGGATATAATTTCATATTGTTACCATCCCTTCTTAAACCTCGCTGTAACGTCTTTCAAACGTCTTTTCAAAGGCGTCTGCCGTCTGTATCAGCGTAGCCTCGTCCCACTTTCTGCCGACAAGCGACATTCCTATGGGCATACCGTCTGCGTTATATCCGCAGGGTACAGAGATTGCCGGGAGCGATGCGATGTTTACCGTTACGGTGCATATATCTGCAAGATACATCTTTACAGGGTCGGTTTCCTGCTCGCCTATCTTATATGCTACTGTAGGAGCGGTAGGGGTCAGAATAACGTCCGCATTCTCGAATATCTCGTTATATTCCTTTATAATCTGCTGTTTTAATGCCAGCGCCTTTAAATAGTATGCGTCATAGTAACCGCTTGAAAGCGCATAGTTACCGAGAAGTATACGGCGCTTTACCTCATCGCCGAAGCCTCTTGTACGGCTGTCACGAATCATTTCGTCAAAGGTTCTGCCCTCGCCCCGAAGTCCATACTTGATGCCGTCGAAACGTGAAAGGTTGGATGCCGCCTCGGCACTTGCCACAAGGTAGTAAGCCGATACTGCGTACTTAAGGCTCTTCATCGAGCAGTCAACAAGCGTTGCGCCCATTTCTTCGTATTTCTTAGCCGCCGCAAGAACCGCATTCTTTACTTCATCGTCTGTGCTGTCTGCGAAGAATTCTTCGGGGAGTGCTATCTTCATTCCCTTTATATCCTTGCCGACCTTGGCGTTGAAGTCCTCGGCGGGCTTGTTTGCGCTTGTTGCATCACGGCTGTCCTTGCCGCAGATAACATTCAGTATTGTACCGCAGTCAACCGCACTGTTTGCGATAGGTCCTATCTGGTCAAGCGAGCTTGCAAATGCCACCAGACCGTAGCGTGATACTCTGCCGTAGGTTGGCTTAAGGCCTGTAACGCCGCAGAATGAAGCAGGCTGTCTTATAGAGCCGCCTGTGTCGCTTCCGAGTGCCGCAGGTGCAAGTCCTGCAGATACTACAGCCGCAGAGCCGCCGCTTGAACCGCCGGGTACACGGGATAAGTCGAAGGGGTTTCTTGTCTTTGCGAATGCGCTTGTCTGTGTAGATCCGCCCATTGCAAATTCGTCCATACTTGTTTTTCCGAGAAGCACATAATTCTCGGCCTTCAGCTTTTCTATTACGTTTGCATCATAAGGCGGAACAAAGTTTTCGAGCATCTTTGACGCACAGGTCGTTCTTATTCCGTCCGTGCAGATGTTATCCTTTATTGCAAGAGGTATACCGGTGAGTGCCTTTGCCTCGCCCTTGTCTATAATCTCCTGCGCCTTTTCCGCATTTTTCAGTGCCTCGTCTTCGGTCACTGTGATATATCCGAGTACATCGGAATCTTTAGCCTTTATGCTGTCTGAATATTCCTTGCAAAGCTCTGCGGCGCTTATCTGCTTTGTATCGAGCATTTCACGCAGAGAGCCGAGCGTCTGTTTTTTAAGCTCCATTTATTCTCTTATCCTTTCGGCTCGTTTATCAGTCTACCATCTTCGGAACTACATAGCAGTTTCCGCTGGGCTGTGTGTTGCTGAGCAGCTTCTCTGTGGGGAATGAGGGCTTTGCAACGTCTTTTCTTACCTCGTCATAGCTTATGCTGTTATTATCCTTGGTATCATCGTAAACTACGTCAAATTCCTTTACGGTGTCCATAAGCTCGATTATTGCGCTCATTTCGCCCATTACCTTTTCTTTACCCTCATCGGTATAATTGAGCTTACTCAGATTACACAGATGGTCAATGGTCTTTATATCCATTATGCCGTCATTCCTTTCCTGCGGGGCTTTTTCTGCCGTTTGTGGCAGAACCTACTGACCCATTATAGTTATACTTTAACTATTATACAACATTGCGAGTCTATTTGCAAGCGTTGGAGGGTAAAAAACTGTGTTAAAGTGAGATTTAGCGTTTATCTGTAGTAAATTAGCTGCCGATAGTTCTTTTTGCCGGATAGCACTTCTCGGGTTC
>ULIT01004556.1_pt1 | contig 12555 bp, 8 predicted proteins | sample 1950521 | NCBI WGS metagenome assembly ULIT01 (sample SAMEA4835454, study PRJEB28245) | human gut metagenome | biome: gut microbiome; material: fecal sample | place: Denmark | collected 2008
AATTTGTAGAGGAACCGCATCATATTGAATTCCAGATTTTAGGAGATAATTATGGTAATGCGGTACATCTGTTCGAACGCGAATGTTCTATTCAGCGTCGTAACCAGAAGATTGTAGAAGAAACTCCATCTCCGTTTGTTACTCCTGAATTACGTCAGAAAATGGGTGAGGCTGCTGTAGCGGCTGCCAAGGCTGTAAATTATAAGGGAGCAGGAACAATTGAATTCCTTGTTGACAAACACCGCAATTTCTATTTCCTTGAAATGAATACTCGTCTTCAGGTAGAACATCCTATTACAGAAGAAGTTGTAGGTGTTGACTTGGTAAAGGAACAGCTCCGTATTGCAAACAATGAGCCTCTTCATTTCAAACAGGAAGATCTGAAGCAGCGTGGTCATGCTATCGAATGTCGTATTTGCGCAGAGGACTCTGAAAATAACTTTATGCCTTCACCGGGAGTTATCCGTCAGTTGATGGAACCCAACGGTATCGGTGTTCGTATCGATAGCTATGTATACGAAAGTTATGAAATTCCTATTTATTATGACCCGATGATCGGTAAGCTGATTGTATGGGCTACTACTCGTGAATTTGCCATCGAACGTATGCGTCGTGTGCTTTACGAATACAAGATTACCGGCTTGAAAACAAATATCGGTTATTTGCGTCACATCATGAATGTACCTGATTTTGTAGAAGGTCATTATAATACCTTGTTTATACCAAAGCATCAGGATATGTTGCGTGAATGGGCTGGTCAGAAGGAAGAAGAAACTGAAAATATTGCTATGATTGCAGCATACATCGACTATCTGATGAATCTGGAAGAGAATAATTCTGGCTCTTCAGACAATCGTCCTATCAGTCGTTGGCGTGAGTTCGGATTGAAAAAAGGTGTATTGCGAATTTAAAGAAGATATTTATGGAAATACATATAGGTGATAGAGTTGCTGACGTTACGTTGGTTAGCAAGGAAGGCAATAAAGTACAGTTGACTATCGACGGTGTTCCTTACGATGTTGATATTGTAATGGCAGAAAACGGTAGTTGTTCTATTTTGCATGAAGGAAAATCGTATAATGCAGAACTGATCCGTAAAGAAGGCGGAAAGAGTTATACGGTAAATGCTCATTACCAGTCATATAATATTGATATTATAGATTCGCAGGCAAAATACCTTCGCATGCGTAAGGGAGCTGATGAGAAACAGCAGGATAAGATTGTTTCTCCTATGCCGGGTAAAGTGGTTAAGATTCCAGTAAAGGCTGGCGACCGCTTGCAGGCTGGTGATATCGTGGTTGTGATAGAAGCCATGAAGATGCAGAGTAATTACAAAGTAAACAGCGAATGTGTTGTAAAAGAAATCTTCGTAAATGAAGGTGACTCTGTAAACAGTAACCAGGTTATCATGACACTGGATGTAATTAAAGAGGAGGATTAAATTTATGACAACAGCAGAACAATATAAAAAATTTGAGGAGCTGGATAAACTGGCTGCTCAGGGTGGAGGAGTAGAGCGTGTTGAAAAGCAACATGCCAATGGTCATATGACTGCTCGCGAACGTATTGATATGTTGCTCGATAAAGGTACGTTCAATGAAATTGATAAGTTTGTGGTTCATCACTGTACTGATTTCGGTATGGAGAAGAAACATATTCCTGGTGACGGTATCGTTTGTGGATATGGTAAAATTGATGGACGTTTAGTATATGTTTATGCTTACGACTTTACCGTATATGGTGGAACACTTAGTGCTACCGGTGCGCAGAAGATTGTAAAGGTACAGCAACTGGCATTGAAAAACGGTGCTCCGGTAATTGCTTTGAATGACTCGGGTGGCGCACGTATTCAGGAAGGTGTGGGAAGTATTTCCGGATATGCTTCAATTTTCTATCAGAATACTATTGCATCAGGTGTTATCCCTCAGATTTCAGCAATTCTTGGTCCGTGTGCAGGAGGTGCTTGTTATTCTCCGGCATTGACAGACTTTATCTTCATGGTAAAGGAAAAGAGTCACATGTTTATCACTGGTCCGGATGTAGTAAAGGCTGTTACTCATGAAGAAGTTGATAAGGAAGAATTAGGTGGTGCATATACTCATAGCAGTAAGAGTGGTGTTACTCACTTCCTTTGTGAAACAGAAGAAGAAACTTTGATGAGCATTCGTGAGCTGCTGAGTTTCTTACCTTCTAACAACATGGAAGATGCTCCTTCTATTCCTTGTACAGATGATATCCGTCGTGCAGAAGAATCACTGATGACAGTGATTCCTGACGACCCGAACATGCCATATGATATCAAAAACATCATCGAACCGGTAGTCGACAATCATTATTTCTTCGAGGTTATGCCTCACTTTGCAAAGAATATTGTAGTCGGTTTTGCTCGTTTGGGTGGACGTTCTGTAGGTATCGTTGCCAATCAGCCGGCATATCTGGCAGGTGTGCTTGATATTGACGCTTCTGACAAGGCTTCTCGTTTCATCCGTTTCTGCGACTGTTTCAATATTCCTATTGTAACATTCGAAGATGTACCGGGATTCTTGCCAGGATGTACACAGGAACACAATGGTATTATCCGTCACGGTGCAAAGATTGTATACGCTTATGCAGAAGCTACTGTTCCTAAGATAACAGTAATTACACGTAAGGCTTACGGAGGTGCATACATCGTTATGAATAGTAAACCTATTGGCGCTGATGTGAACTTCTCTTATCCTACAGCTGAAATTGCTGTAATGGGAGCAGACGGTGCTGTGAATATTCTGTATCGTAAAGCTACGCCGGAAGAAAAAGCTAAGGCTGTAGAAGAATACAAGGAGAAATTCTCTAATCCGTATCGTGCAGCTGAACAGGGTTATATCGATGAAATCATTCTTCCGAAAGATACTCGTTATAAACTGATTCAGGCACTTGAAATGACTCAGAATAAGAGTGTAAGCAATCCTCCAAAGAAACACGGTAACATGCCTTTGTAATTGATTTGAAGGAAATAATATAAATTTAGCCATCTCAACCTAATCCGTTGGGATGGCTTTTTTGTTTTAATTCTATATAACTTCATGATATAGCACAACTGTTGTGCTTATTATTGTGCTTTATTTATTTTTTAAGCAGACTGTTATCGTTTGCAAGGCGACAGAAGTTTATTGAATATAATTCTTAAAATAATATTAAGTAGTATTTAAACACGTTTGAAAGCGTGGCGGTCAGTTCGAGGTTTCCTCTTTTTATATCGATTTTTTTGTATCTTTGAAGCGATAATTATTTAAGCTATTAGTATATGATGAAAAAGTGGATAATGATGGCAGCATTATTTAGCTGTCTGTTTGCCGGAGTCTCTACAGTACAAGCACAGGAAGTTACTCCTGATGAAGTAGGATATATAGTTAAAGTGGGTGATGAAGCTCCCGATTTTGAAATGACTTTGACCGACGGTCAGAAAGTAAAATTATCTTCTTTGCGTGGGAAAGTTGTGATGCTTCAGTTTACAGCAAGCTGGTGTGGGGTTTGCCGTAAAGAAATGCCTTTTATCGAGAAGGATATCTGGCAGAAACATAAAGATAATGCTTCATTTGCGCTTTATGGAGTAGACCGTGATGAACCTTTGGAAAAGGTTAAAGCTTTTGTAAAGCAGACGAAAGTAACATATCCGCTTGGACTTGATCCGGGAGCAGATATCTTTGCTAAATATGCGGTTCGTAACGCTGGTATTACTCGCAACGTGTTAATCGACAAGACTGGCAAGATTGTGATGATGACACGTTTATATAACGAGGAAGAGTTCTCTGCTTTGTGTAAGAAAATAGATGAACTGCTGAAATGATGCGGCTTAAGTATACATTACTCATCCTATGCTGTCTGGTCGTTCTTCCTGGGTTTTCTCGTAAGAAAAAGACTTCGGGATATGAACCTCTATTTGGAAAATCACAGGCAGCCTACCAGATTACTTCTAGTTCATTAAAAGGAGCTACCTTCTATTTGGTCAGCGGTCATGGAGGACCAGATCCGGGATGCATCGGCAAGTATAGAGGAAAGGAGCTGCACGAAGATGAATATGCCTATGATATTGTTTTGCGTTTAGGCAGAGAATTGCTGAAACGTGGTGCTAAGGTTCATTTTATTATTCAGGACAAGAAAGATGGAATCCGAAATGCTGCGATATTGAATAACAGCAAGCGGGAAACATGTATGGGTGAAGCAATTCCATTGAATCAGGTAGCAAGGTTGCAACAGCGTTGTGATGCTATTAACCGGTTATATCGTAGAGATAATAGCAATTATAAACGTGCAATCTTTGTTCATGTGGATAGTCGTAGCAGAGGTAAACAGACGGATGTTTTCTTTTATCACTCACCTGGCAGTAAATATGGAAAACGTCTTGCCGATCAGTTGAAGCGTACTTTTACTGCAAAATATGACCGTCATCAGCCTAATAGAGGATTCAATGGAACGGTTAGTTCGCGTAACTTGTTTGTTCTTCGGAACTCAACGCCTTATGCTGTTTTTTTGGAATTAGGAAATATTCAGAACGCACGCGATCAGCAACGTTTGGTGATACCCGACAATCGTCAGGCATTAGCCAACTGGATTGCTGAGGCTATGGTTAGCGATTATAAGAAAAGTAAGTAGTAACTGTATGATATTCAGTTGTTGAAGAGAAATAGTTTAATTTCGTCTGTATAGGATAGGCAGTATATAGCTAACAGCTGAACATGGAAAAAGCAATAGCGGAACTTTTGCTCAATGAACAGAAGTTCCGCTATTGCTTTTTTGCCTGAACCTGAGAAACACGTTATTCAGATATAAAGTGAAACTCTCAAGCAGGTGATTTTTATTAAGTTCTGCCATGAAAAGTTTGATACTAAGACCTTTCTTTTTGGGCAGAACTTATTGATTTTTTATTGTCGGTCAGGTTTATTCTTCAGCAAGTAACAGCTCCATTACCTGACAAGCTGATTTAGCGACAGAAGTACCAGGACCAAATATAGCCATAACTCCAGCTTTATACAGGAAGTCGTAATCCTGTGCCGGTATGACACCTCCTGCAAATACCAGAATATCTTCACGTCCCAGACGTTTCAACTCTGCAATGATTTGTGGAATTAAAGTCTTGTGTCCGGCGGCTAATGAAGAAACTCCTACTGCATGAACATCGTTTTCTACGGCTTCGCGAGCAGCTTCCTCCGGAGTCTGGAACAACGGTCCCATATCAACATCAAAACCACAGTCTGCAAATCCTGTAGCTACAACTTTTGCACCACGGTCATGTCCGTCCTGTCCCATCTTGGCAATCATTACACGCGGACGGCGACCTTCCTTCTTTGCAAATTCTTCGGTCAGTTCGCAAGCTCTTGCGAAATCTGCATCCTTTTTACTTTCTGATGAATACACGCCTGAAATAGTTCTGATTACTGCTTTATAACGTCCTACAACCTTTTCGCACGCGTCGGATATTTCTCCCAGTGTGGCACGTACGCGGGCTGCTTCCACAGCCAGTTCCAGCAAGTTGCCTTTGCCGGTACGTACACATTCGGTAATAGCTTCCAGTGCTTTGTCCACCTCAGCCTGATTTCTTCCTTCGCGCAGACGGCGTAAGTTTTCTATCTGTTCCTGACGCACAGCCGTATTGTCTACTTCCAGAATATCAATCGGGTCTTCCTTCTCCAGACGATACTTGTTCGTACCCACGATGGTCTGTTCGCCCGAGTCGATACGAGCCTGTGTGCGGGCAGCCGCTTCTTCGATACGCATTTTCGGAATACCGGTTTCGATAGCCTTGGCCATACCGCCCAGCTTCTCGATTTCCTGAATATGCTCCCATGCCTTGTGAGCTAGTTCGTTGGTCAGCGCTTCCACATAATAAGAACCACCCCACGGGTCAACATTCTTGCATATCTGAGTTTCTTCCTGAATATAAATCTGTGTGTTACGTGCGATACGTGCGGAGAAGTCAGTCGGCAGGGCGATTGCTTCATCCAGTGCGTTGGTATGGAGCGACTGGGTATGTCCCAATGCGGCAGCCATCGCTTCGATACAAGTACGTCCTACGTTATTGAACGGATCCTGTTCCGTGAGCGACCATCCTGAAGTCTGTGAGTGTGTACGCAGTGCAAGCGATTTCGGATTCTTCGGATGGAACTGCTTCACAATCTTGGCCCACAGCATACGTGCGGCACGCATCTTGGCAATTTCCATGAAATGATTCATACCGATAGCCCAGAAGAACGACAGACGAGGAGCGAAAGCATCGATGTCGATACCCGCAGCTACACCGGCGCGCAGATATTCCAGACCGTCGGCAAGGGTATAAGCCAGTTCGATGTCAGCAGTGGCACCCGCTTCCTGCATGTGATAACCCGAGATAGAGATTGAATTGAATTTCGGCATCTTCTGAGATGTATATTCAAAAATATCCGAAATAATCTTCATGGAGAAGGCAGGTGGATAAATATAAGTATTACGCACCATGAATTCTTTCAGAATATCGTTCTGGATGGTACCTGCCATTTCTTCCAGCTTGGCACCCTGTTCCAGTCCCGCATTGATGTAGAACGCCATGATAGGCAGTACGGCTCCGTTCATGGTCATGGAAACAGACATCTTGTTCAGTGGAATACCGTCGAACAATACCTTCATGTTTTCCAGCGAGCAGATAGAAACACCTGCCTTACCTACGTCGCCCACTACACGCGGATGATCGGGGTCGTAACCACGGTGAGTCGGAAGGTCGAAGGCAACCGACAGACCTTTCTGACCGGAAGCCAGATTACGACGGTAAAAAGCATTCGATTCCTCGGCAGTAGAGAAACCCGCATACTGGCGGATCGTCCACGGACGGAAGGTGTACATCATCGAGTACGGACCTCTCAGGTAAGGAGGAATACCCGCAGCATAGTTCAAGTGCTCCATGCCCTCCAGGTCTTCTTTCGTATAAACCGGTTTCACCTGAATCTGTTCCGGTGTTCTCCAATTGGCTTTGATGTCATTGGCTTTTTGCCATTCCATACCATTTTGAGGATGGAATCCGGCATATATGTCGATATTTTTAAAATTCGGTTTCATAGCATTACTTAATTCCTAACTTTTCATTATATTCTTTCAAGGTCTCCAATACGTTGCAGCGTACATGGATAAAGTTCTCTATGCCGGCAGCTTTCAGCTCTTCCATGCAGGCAGGAGCTCCTGCCACGATAAACATGGCTCTGCCGTTTACAGCTTTGAATGCCGGAATAGCATATTCTGCATATTCATCATCGCTAGAGCAAATAACAACGATGTCAGCGTTGGCTTTCATTGCAGCCTCTACTCCTTCTTCAACGGTTGGGAATCCCAGATTGTCTATTACTTCATATCCGGCACAAGCCAGGAAGTTGCATGAGAACTGTGCGCGTGCTTGTCGCATCGCAAGATTTCCGATAGTCAGCATGAAAGCTTTTGGGCGTTTGCCAGAATGTTCTGTCTGCAAACGTAAAGCTTCAAATTCGCTGGCAGCACGGCTGGTTTCCAGTTTGGCAAATGAAGCTTCTTCTTCGTGATTATGTCCGCCACCACAGCAACATTTGTGTTCTGATGGAGTCTTTTCTCCTGCCAATTCGTTGAAATTAGGATACTGATTGGTTCCCAGCAGGATTTCTTTACGTTTCGAAACAGCTTCATGGCGTGCTTTGTTGCTTGCGTTAACAGCATTTTGTACGCTTTCGTCGAAGATAGACTTAACCATTCCGCCGGCCTCTTCTACTTGCAGGAACAAATCCCAGGCTTGTTTAGCAATAGAGACTGTCAAATTTTCAATATAATATGAACCTCCGGCAGGATCGACAATGCGGTTAAGATGAGATTCTTCTTTCAAAAGTAATTGCTGATTACGTGCAATACGTTCTGAAAAGTCATTAGGAGTTTCGTATGCTTTATCGAAAGGAGTTACTGTGATAGAATTTACTCCTGCAATAGCAGCACTCATAGCTTCAGTCTGAGTACGGAGCAAGTTTACATGAGCATCGAATAAGGTCAGATTAAAGCTTGAAGTTTCGGCATGAGCAATCATTTTGCAAGCACATTCGCATTGCGGGTTGTAAGCCTTGACAATATTTGCCCATAACATATGTGCTGCACGGAACTTGGCAATTTCCATGAAATAGTTGGAACTGATACCGAAGTTGAATTTGATCTTCTTTGCAGCCAGATCAACAGGAACTCCTGCTTCTGTCAGTCTGTTCAGATATTCATTTCCCCATGCCAGTGCATATCCCAGTTCCTGATAAATATAAGCTCCAGCATTGTTTAGTTGAAGTGAGTTGACTCCTATACAACGGAAATGAGGATATTCAGCCAGAATTTCTACCAACTCTTTTGCTTTCGATATGATCGGGCTGACATCTTTCCCTTTTTGAAGCATTTTGCCGATAGGGTCGAAGTTTATTGAGCCGTACAGTTTATTCGGATCATATCCTTTTTCTTTGAAATAAGCAACGAGTAATTCAGCCAGCTGAGTAGAATGGCGCTGACAAGTAGTGAAGTTAATTTCTATACAGTCGCAACAGATGTCTTTCAGTAGAGTTGCGATGTATTCAGCACTCAAATCTTTGGGTTTAATGTGGAAACCCAGTGAGTCAATTCCCTTGTTCAGCAAATCAAGTGCTTTCTGGTTTGCTTCAGCAGGTTCTTCTACACGAATGTCCTGACGGATATACCAGGTATTGTCATCTTTTTTATTACCTCTGATGTAAGGATATTCTCCCGGAAGTCCTTCAGTTGTTTTAAGTCCTTCCAAATCTTCTTGGCGGTAAAACGGTTTTACTTTAAATCCTTCGTTTGTTTTCCACACCAATTTCTTTTCGTAATCGGCTCCTTTCAAGTCGACCATGATTTTATCCATCCATTCTTGTGTCGATACGGAGGGAAAATCTGAAAAGAGTTTTTCTTTACTATCTGCCATAGTGAATGAGTGTTTATGATATTATGATTTAAGTTAGTTGGCATGGAGGTTGGAACCCATGCGAGGCAAATATACAAAGTAAATTGCACATCCCGACAAAAAGTGAGTATTTTTTTAGATTCAAATGTTTGACTGATTCTTTTTAATTGCCTACATTTGTGGCGCTTAAAAATATAATATTATGAATTGGCTACAAGATTTATTAACTAATCCCGACTCCATAGCACATATAGTCGCATTATATTCTTTTGTAATTGCAGTTGGAGTTCTTTTGGGAAAAATCAAGATTTTCGGTATATCTCTTGGAGTTACCTTCGTATTATTCGTAGGGATTCTTGCCGGACATTTTGGATTTACAGGAAATCAGTCCATCCTTTCGTTTTTGCAGGATTTTGGATTGATCTTGTTTGTGTTCTGTATCGGTTTGCAGGTCGGTCCTTCTTTCTTCTCTTCTTTCAAAAAAGGAGGAATCAGGCTGAACATGCTGGCCGTGGGTATCGTGGCACTGAATATAGCGGTTGCCATAATTATTTACTATGCTTTGCAAGGTCGGGTGGAAATTCCGATGATGGTAGGTATTCTTTGCGGTGCGGTAACGAATACTCCGGGTTTGGGTGCTGCCAACGAAGCTTTGCAGCAATTAGGTTATCAAGGGCCGGAAATAGCTATGGGATATGCCTGTGCTTATCCTTTGGGTGTTATGGGTATCATTCTTTCACTTATTCTTATCCGTTATATCTGTCGGGTAAATTTGGACAAAGAAGCTGATGATATCCAGAAAGAAGAAGAGGCAAACCCTCACTTGAAGCCTTACAACATTGCCCTGAAAGTAGAGAATGCAGCATTGAGTGGAAAGAAACTTTCTCAGGTTCAGAGCTTTTTGGCAAGAGATTTTGTCTGCTCTCGTATTTTGCAGGATGGACATGTACATATTCCTAATGCAGATACGGTCTTGCGCTTGGGCGATGAAATGAACATTGTATGTGCAGAAGATGACTCTGAAGCGATTCAGGCTTTCATCGGTTCGAAAGTTGATGATGTAGACTGGGACAACCAAAGTAAACAAGACAAGCCGATGGTGTCACGCCGTATATTGGTTACCCAACCGGCTATTAATGGTAAGACATTGGGTGAGCTTCATTTCAGTAGTATGTATGGTGTGAATGTAACTCGTGTCAACCGTTCGGGTATGGACTTGTTTGCTGCGCGTCAGTTGATTCTTCAGGTGGGCGACCGTGTCATGGTAGTAGGACCACAGGATGCTATCGAACGAGTTGCCGATTTGCTGGGTAATCAGTTGAAGCGTCTGGATCATCCTAATATCGTAACCATCTTCGTTGGTATTTTATGTGGTATCCTTTTCGGAAGTCTGCCTATTGCATTTCCGGGAATACCTACTCCAGTGAAACTGGGTCTTGCCGGAGGTCCGTTGATTGTGTCTATTCTTATCGGACGTTTCGGACATAAAGTAAAACTGGTGACTTATACAACAATGAGTGCCAACTTGATGCTTCGTGAGGTTGGTCTGGTGCTGTTCCTTGCCAGTGTCGGAATCAAGGCTGGTGGAAACTTTGTTCAAACGGTAGTAGAAGGCGATGGTTTGCTGTATGTAGGTATCGGATTCCTTATAACCATTATTCCACTTCTCATCATTGGAATGGTAGCCCGCTGGCGACATAAAGTAAACTATTTTACATTAATGGGATTGATAGCCGGTAGTAATACAGACCCTCCTGCATTGGCTTATGCTAACCAGATTTCAGGAAACGATGCTCCGGCAGTAGGATATTCTACTGTATATCCGTTGGCGATGTTCCTTAGAATCCTTACAGCTCAGTTGCTTATCTTGTTTATGGCTGGATAAGATATCTGTGATATATAAAAACGTCCTGGTGTTGTTTAATCAGACATCAGGACGTTTTTTTGTATATCAGAATCAATTTTCTTTACCTGCTACCCAGATAGAGGAAGAACATACCGATAAGCACAAGCAACAAGTCGATGGCTTTGCTCCTCAAATTCTTTTCATGGAACATCATTGCACCGAAAAGAAATGAAACAACTACGCTTCCCCTGCGGACCATTGATACAATAGAAATCATGGAATCTTCCATACTCAGGGCATAGAAATATACAAAATCGGCAGCCGACAGGAAGACAGAAATCAGGATGATACACCAGTCCCATCGGAACGGAGTAGATGTTTTCCGTTTAGGCCACCATAAGAACATCAGTACTCCACCCATCATAAAAAGCTGATAAATATTATACCATGCCTGTACCTGCATGTTATTGAATCTTCCCATAAGATATTTGTCGTATAGTCCGCTTACTGCTCCCAGTACCGCAGCCAGTACTACAAACCATATCCATCGGTCGTGTTTGAAATCGATACCTTCCTTTTTCCCTGAACGGCTCAGCATGAAAAAAGAAATTACAGCCATGAATACACCGATCCATTGATACAGGTTCAGGCGTTCTCCGAATATCAGCATGGCACCTACAAGGGTCATCACCGGACGAGTAGCATTAATCGGCCCCACGATAGTAAGCGGAAGATGCTTCATACCGAAATACCCGAATGCCCATGAAGACAATACAATAAACGATTTCAGCAAAATAAATTTATGCACTTCCCATCCTCCCGAATCGGGTACATAAAAAATAGAGTCTTGTAACATCTGCGGTGCAAAGTGTGACAGCAGGATGAACGGAATAAAAATAATACTCGAAAAAAGTGTATTGAGCGCCAGTACAGGAAGTACAGCATTATTACTCAATGACTTTTTCTTGAAAACATCGTAAAAGCCCAGCAACGCTGCTGAGCAGAAGGCTAATAGTAACCACATAATCTTTTTATATCGCTTTATAAATTTGGCTGCAAAGTTACAAAAAATCGTCAAAGATTTGCATAGCTCATGCGGTATGTCTACTTTTACTAAATTCCTACAACTGCAAAATTATCAGTAAAGTACAATGAACGAGCAAGTCTTGCATAAACTGAAAGTGCTGGCAGAGTCAGCAAAATATGATGTATCATGTTCTTCCAGCGGAACCGTACGCCGCAATTCTTCGGGAGGTGTCGGAAATACTGTAGGAGGGTGGGGGATATGCCATAGCTTTGCAGAAGACGGACGATGCATTTCGCTTCTGAAAGTGATGCTTACCAATTATTGTATTTACGATTGCGCTTATTGTATCAACCGTATCAGCAACGATATACCTCGGGCTACCTTGTCTGTCAGCGAGTTAGTCGAACTGACCATGGAGTTTTATCGCAGAAACTACATCGAGGGACTTTTTCTTAGCTCGGGAGTGGTGAGAAATCCTGACTATACCATGGAACGTCTGGTGCGTGTGGCAAAAGACTTACGTACGATTCATCGGTTTAATGGCTACATACATCTGAAAAGTATTCCCGGAGCTAGCAGAGAACTGGTTCGTGAAGCCGGACTTTATGCCGACCGTCTGAGTGTAAACCTTGAAATACCTACCGAAGCTAATCTCAAGATGTTGGCTCCTGAAAAAGACCATCGCAGTGTGTATCTGCCTATGAGATATATCCGTGAAGGAGCACTTGAAAGTGCGGAAGAGCGGAAGCATCACCGCCATGCCCC
>ULIT01000977.1_pt1 | contig 12093 bp, 8 predicted proteins | sample 1950521 | NCBI WGS metagenome assembly ULIT01 (sample SAMEA4835454, study PRJEB28245) | human gut metagenome | biome: gut microbiome; material: fecal sample | place: Denmark | collected 2008
AAGATGATATCTTGTTTTAATATGTTTGGCATCAATTACGTAAATAATTTGAGTTGATTTGTCTATAACAATGAAATCAATCTCACCAACATTACGATTTGGGTAACACTTTGTTCCAATATAGGCTACTGCTTTTTCCAATGAGACATTATTCAAGGCTTTGACATTTCTTTTATATGGCAGTTTCTTTGCCTCAATAACACTGCAACATAATCTTTCTAACCATTTGTCGTGTTCTTGAAATAATTTTTTTGCAAAATTTATTATTATTTGATTGGATGCCCATTCATTTGGTATCACTTGGAATGGCAATAGATTCCCACAAATTTCCTCAATTGCCTCTTGAAACATATACGGGGCAATATAGTATTCTTTGTTTCCATCTATACTAAATTCTAATATCGGTCTATATCGTGTCCTTAAATCTTTATCATACGGTTTTTCAATAGCGGCTTTTATATCAGAGTTATTGTGGGTAAATAGTAGTCCTCGCAGAAAGGGATTATGAGGATGCTTCTTGACAAAATTTGTTATGTTGATAACTTGAATGATTTGCAATCTTTCAGGAATATGCCCCTCAACAATCTCTTTGAATTCGCTAAAAGAAACATCATTAAGATGTATGTTTGCTGGTTGTGCATTGCACACCATATCACAAAACTTATCGGTAATATCTCCAAATGCATTATATAGTTCACCTCTAAAATCGTTTAATAAATTGAAAGAAAAGCAATGCTTTTGGAATAGAAACTTACTTTGAGAGGTGTATTTTAGATGACTATGTACGTTTACTAACGAATCATCCATATAGGTTAAAGCGAATGCCCACTCATTGCGCTCTAACTTAAAAACACATTCGTCATTCATTAATTGGATAGCTCTTTGCTGAGAAAGTATGTCTATCATCTTTGTTATAAAGAAGATGTCTGACAACTCTAGTTTATCCATATCAATTATTGGTGCTGCTTTGAACGATAGGTTTAACTTGGGTATAAGTATAAATACATATCGGCACATTTGCATCAATATGAGCATATCCTCAGTGCGTTGTTTCTCTGTTGCCAGTCTAGAATACAGCAGCATAAATTGAAATATATCTTGCGGATTCCTATATCTATCTAATAAAGTAATAAAATCTTGCACTAATGTTTCAATGCATAAATTACAAATGTCAATAACAGTACATTTGTTTATTTCGGCGTCTAGAGAATATTTGTTGTTAATTTGCTCTAAACACCGTTTATAATACTTCATTTCAGTATGATCATCTACTATAATTTGCATAAGACTACAATATTTCCCAAAGATAACATATTCTCAGCAGAGAATGGCTAATAAGAAAAAATATAATTAACTTTGCTGAAAACTTACATAAAATATGAGAGTAGAACCTATGCTAAACGGAGATAATATAAAAAATTTCTTAAGAAACCCTCTTGGAATAATTGCACTATTTGTTACTATATGCTATTTGATAGCTGGGTTAGTATTTTCCATCGGGTTAGATAAACTAAATGGGGCAGAAGAACGGCTCCCGTTCATTTGGTTTATTATTATATTTCCTGTAATAATTTTCGTTGTTTTTGTATTATTGGTTTGTTTTCATCATGAAAAATTGTATGGTCCTACTGATTTTAAAGATGAAACTAATTTTATCAAGCTTACAAATACAGAACGCAAAACGAAGTATATAAGAGAGGCAACCGAGAATTCTATCTATGAAGAGCAAACCCCAATAAGTATAGAGGACTCAACAGAAGTTATTAGAAACGAAAAATCAAACATTTGCGCATTGGCATATTCTGCTGAAAACTCGGCCCACTTAGCAATACAAAAACTTAATAAAATTTATAATACAAAATTTACTGAAGAAGTAAGAAGTGGTAGATATATTTATGATGCAATAGGTATCATTAATGGAAAAACATATATTGTCGAGTGTAAATATATAAGGAATATTGTTACTATCAATCGATTGCGGGACACATATTACCAGGTTCTAAGTTATAGAGAATCAATATTTAAGAAAAATCCACAAATAATAATTGTATTTATCTTAGAAAAATATACAGAAGAAGTTTGTGTAAAAATTCAAGAATATTACAAGTCTATTGAGCCTAATTTGAATATTTTTGTCTTTGACTATAATGAGCTTAAAACACAGTTTAATAGTATAGAATAATTATTCTTCTAATAATCAAAACAAAGATGATGAAAAGAAGAGTACTCTATTATACCGATTGAAGAGATAATCTTTGTTAACCTATTTCGCTTTTTTCATTCTTCGTAAGCAACTATGCTTTCGATAGTCTATCGTTATGATGAATAACGATGTGAAACACATATTTTTATTACAGAAATCAATACCGCAAATGTTAACAAGGAATTTACCTGATATTGTGAAGGCTAAAGTCGGCAACTTGCCAATATTTGATGGATGGTATGAAGTTATAGACCAATATGATATAACATAGAAGTTCCCTTGTTAAGGGTAAACGCCTATATTTATTATTAGTGCTGCATATCTCTAATCCAACTTTACAATTTCTGCATTTAATAATTTTATAGTTTTAGCTGTTATTGTATTAATACCAGTAACCTTAACATTCGCTCCATTTTCAAAAGCGTCCGTTACAATATGTGAATAAATTGAATTATCCAATTCAACTTTAACTGTTACTTTCTGATTTTCGTCGCCAATAGACGCTAATGTAATGACAAGTTTTTCTCTACTATCAACTTCTGGAGCACCACTGATATTGGTTATCTTTCCATAATATGTTTTCTGGACATTTTGCTCTTGTGTTGGTGTATATTTTTCAGCAGTTTGAGCTACCTTCTCTATACATCGAGGACATAATGTTAAACTACTTACAGGGTTTTCGATGATAGTTGGAATATTAACATCCCAAGCAGCTGAAATAGATACGTCTGAATCTTTATTGTCATCATAAATCTTCGTTAATGCATTTAAGAAATTAACGCTAATATTACCTGAGGCCACGTTCTCATCCAATTGACTGCTATTGTCTAATACGGATTGCTGAATATCATTTATGTTTTTCAACATTCTCATATTGATGCGTCTATTTATTGGTAATTCTTCAACATTGGGATCAAATAATTGGTATTGATAAAATCCTAATGGAGATACTAAATTTAATATATAACTGCCTATTTCTGTTTGCCCAAACTTATAAGATGCTATTTGATTCTGAACATCGGTTACCATAACTTTTTTATGATATTGAGATGGACTCATTATATCTATACAAGTCGTAGCTAATATATTTTTAATATTATCTATATTATCAAGCATCGTATTAAAAGATATAGCACCTAATGAAGTGTTATCGTCTGCTATTCGCCATTTTAATATATCACTAGATGGATTAATCAATACATTAAATAATGCATTTAAGGTTTTGTTATCAAAAGTTGCTACAGTCAAAAGAGAATCATGCATTACATGATAATAATCGCTAAAATCTTTTGTCATTGGAATTAAAATTGCATATTCTTCATTTGGAGCAAGGAATTGTCTAACTTTACCCTCAAATAGGGTTGAAATTTCATGCCAACCTTTTAAACTTAAATATTGACAAACCTTGTCATTATGAAGTAAGTTTATATATTTCTCGATATTCTTCATAATGATTCTTGTTTAGAGATTTTTATCATAATATCCTTTAGTGACTCCTTTGTCAAAATGTGATCACTTGGGATATTAATATTTATAGTATGTTCATTTTCTGTATCTTCAAGACCTTTTAGACTTATCCAATAGGCACATTTAGTTATCTTTAACCAATCCGTTGTGTGTTCAAGCCATAATGATTCATCTCTATGCATATGAAGTACCACAAGTATTAGTGGTACCATTCGATTTGTTTGAATGAGTGTTTTATAATTCTTAACTTCTAGTGAATATGTTATTGAACCATCATCTTGGAGAGTTATCTTCGAATATGATGATTTTAGTTGTACGTCCAGTTTAGGAGAATATATTAAACTAGATGGATCCAAACGTTCTTTACATGAAACTTCAACATCATACCCATCATTATCGTGGTTACCTCGGACTATTGAAAATCCATTGGCAGCACATAGAGCTCTTAAATAAGTTTCACTCATGTCTTCCATTTTTAATTGTTGGGTATTTGGCATAGTTCAAATAGATAACGTGTGATACATATAACAAATTTACAAAGATATCTGGTTTTTGAATATACAGGGCGTAAATTTTATATTTTTTTGTATCACTTGTGTTGTTTTTGGGAATCTTCTTGTGAGTGCAAGCACTATCCAATAAAAATAGCTATCTTTACATTTTCTAAAAACAGGTATTTACAATAAATACAACATCCAATATTTATTAGTTTAGTGCTCATGATGGTATTAAGTCGATATCAAATAGAACTAAATTGGTATTCAGTCGGTACCCAGTTTATACATGAGTGCACAAGCTAATTTACAAACTTCTATCATGCAAGTAACCATTCAAGTGCTCAAGTAATAAAATTTGTTTATAACTGATTGAATAGATTGGGAGACATTTTCTGAATAAATTTGATAACAGTTATAGTTTGAATTTTTTTACATATTAATAGGTTAAAACGAAAGCAATATTCACTCAAAAATTCCAATTGTATAATTAGTAAAATTTGAAATCGTGGATTTCAAAATAAGATGAAGCAAAAACACAAAGCATTTACTTGTATTTCAAAATAAAGCGTTACCTTTGTTGTATAATAGGAAATTGATACCGCAAGACACTGCAAAATATTGCAAGAATCCGATGGAGCAATAGCGGGAGATTACTTCTTTAGCTGAAAAATATATCGAAGATATTCAGCCACTTATCGTTGGATAACGATTTCAGGTAGGGTCAATATGCATTTAATCTTGAATAGGATATGAAGAAAGCTAGAAAGATAAAAAATAAATACTCAATAAAGCGGCAGAAAAGTGTGACCTTAAGTAAGATTAAAACACAAAAGAGCAAATCAATTAAGGAAACTAACAAAAAAAGATTTGCAATGATTGAAGATAAAGAAGGCTACGCTTGTGTTGAAGCTAACGAAATTTTGTATGCAGAAGGAGATGACAAAACTGCAGTTGTCTATGTGTCTGAGCAAAGGACTTTCCCTTTAAGTGTTCCAATCAAAAAAGCAATAAAACAACTAATGTCACTAAATAAGATGGTTACTATTAGCGAGAATTGTATTGTAAATGCAAACCATATAAGTGAATTAGGAGAAAATTATGTTGTAGTTAATGGTAGAAAATTGAGATTAGACCAAGATAGATTGAAGGATATACAAAATGAAGTTTGTACGATTAACATTTATATAAATTGTTAATCTTGCATCTGTTGTTTCACGAGATTTTTCTCGGTATATTATTTGTTATGATAGAGAATTTCGCTATCTTTGATTGTGAAATAAGTGTTCTTTTAATTTATGCAAAAGCAGGTGATTTGAAGAAGTCTACTCGTTTCTAAACCGTTACCTGTCTAAAAAATAAATCTTGTAAACTCTTTATTTTCAATATGTAAGAGTGGGTTATATGTCTTGCTGTATGGAAAGAAAAATGTTTTGTTATTCCTGCTAGTTTTCCTATACGAATTAATTCTTTATTAACCGAAGCGTTAGGCTTTATATGAAAAAATTCTTCTATATCTGGATAATGATATAAAATGCGGATAGCTTTTCCCTGAAATAAATAGCCAAGGGGAAGTTGAGTGACAGTTCCTGTTTTTTGTGATTTGAAAACCAGCCATAATTCTTTATCAGTTTGAATAAGATTTTGTTTTTTCATACTTATAAAATCAGAATAGCGTAAGCCTGTATAGCAGCAAAATAAGAATGCGTCGAGAGTATGGCGAAGTGTATTCTTCTTTCTGGAGAGATTGATATGTTCTAACTTATCCAATTCTTCTGGTAATAAGTATGTATGGTGGCTTTCTGTTGTTTTTATCTTATATTCTGTAAATGGTGAATCTTCTTTAGCTATAATTCCTTGACGGACAGCTTCATTTATAATCGTTCTTATATGTCGTAAATGTTTTGCGATGGTATTTATTCCTAATTTTTTATTCTTCATAAATTGCTCGAATGATAATAAAAGTTTGTAATCCATCTGTTTAAAAGTAATCTCATGAGCAAAACTTTCTAATAGGGTAAGTGTAGTATACAAATTATTTTTTGTACTACTGCGTATGGGGGAATTTTCTATCCATTTTCTACCAAAAGAAATTATTTTATTGTCGGAACTTGGCTTTTCTTCCATTTCCTTTAGTAATTCCAAACAGATTTCTTTTCCTTGTTTCCAAGCATTTATCTCACGCATTTGCAAATTCAATATGAATTCTTCTAGCATATAATTTAATTCTTCAGCATGGGGATGGTTGCAAATTATTGATTTACGACAATTCCATTGGTCTGGTTTAATATAAATATGAGTAGAAAAATAGGCTTTTTTCCCTAATAGATAAGCTTCCACTTGAACTAAAGCTTTTCCCTGGCTATCTAACCGTTTTTTGCGGTTATAAACTATGCGATACTTAATCTTTTTCATTTTCAACTATTATGTAAAAGTATTATATCTTTATCTTAAATAATCTTTATTGCGTTTATATATATACAGTTAGTGAATATATATGCATTGATAGTCTAAAAAAACATATAGGTCTCTTTACAAAAATAGACTTAGAAATTGAATATTAACCATTGCTTTTTTTAGAAAAACGTAATAATAACAAAGAAATTATTGTCATTTTCTATATTTTGTTTTTTTCTTATATAGCTTTTAATAATGACAAAGTGAAATGCTTTAGAGTTGAAAATAGAAGCATTTTGGTGTAAAAAACGTGGTGTAAGTGTTAAAACAAAAGGTTTATATTGAGTTTTTTTATCGAAAAGTATACAGTTATTACAATTTTAACTATTTTTGCGACCGAGAAATATAACTAATGAAAAATTATTAATTCAAAGTTAAACTTTAAGAGAGAATCTTATGAAAAGAAAATTGATGCTTTTAATGACCTTCCTGATGATAGGTATAGGTCTGGTAAACGCGCAAGTTTCAAAGGTTACTGGTACAGTCACCTCTGAAGAAGACGGTTTGCCGGTTGTTGGAGCGTCTGTCTTAGTTAAAGGTACTACTGTAGGTACTGTAACAGACATCGACGGTAACTTTACAATCAACAATGTGCCTAGTTCGGCAAAAACTTTGGTTGTTTCGTTCATTGGTCTGGAAAGCCAAGAAGTAACTATCAAGCCTACTGTTAAGGTCGTACTTCGTTCAGATTCAGAACAATTGGATGAAGTTATGGTTGTTGCTTATGGAGGAGCTACCAAACGTTCTTTTACAGGTTCAGCTACTGAAATTGGTGGAGAGCAAATCTCGTTGAAGAATCCGACTGAATTATCTAAAGCATTGGCTGGAGAAGTTGCCGGAGTACAAGTGATGTCTACTTCTGGACAACCTGGAAGTAATGCTAGTATCCGTATTCGTGGTTTAGGTTCAGCATATTCTAGTCGTTCACCGCTGTATGTTGTAGATGGTATTCCTTTTGAAGCTGATTTGAGTGGTATTGATCCGAGTGATATTGCCTCTATGACAGTTTTGAAAGATGCTACTGCCACTGCATTGTATGGTTCTCGTGCTGCTAATGGTGTAGTTCTGATTACCACTAAAAAGGGTGAAGCTGGTAAGACACGTGTTGACGCAGAAGTCAAATATGGTGCGAATATGCGTTTGACTCCGCTCTATGATGTTATTGATAGTCCTGAAAGATTTACTGAATTAACATGGGAAGGTTTACGTGGTTATGCAGAAGTTGCAGGTGGATACGATCGTGCTAAAGCTGGAACATGGGCATCACAACAGTTGTTCGGAGGACAAAATGGTATTGCTCCTATATATAATATGTGGAATGCAGATGGTGATAAGTTGATTGATCCTTCTACTGGCCGTTTTTATAGTGGCATTTCACGTAAGTATACTCCGGAAAACTGGGAGGATTATTTGTTTAGAACTGGACAGAAGTTTGATGCAAGTGTCAAGATATCAGGTGGTAATGAAAAGATGACTCATTATACGGCATTTAGCTATCTGAAGGATGAAGGTTATTATATTTCTTCAGATTATGAACGTTTCAATGTTCGTAATAATATGAGTAATCAGATCGCTCCTTGGTTGAAAGCTACAACTGCATTGTCTTATGCATATATGATTACTAATAAACCGGGACAGTCGGATGATAGCATGAATAATGGTTTCCAGTTTATTAATGGTATGCCTTCTTTGTTCCCTGTATTTGAACGTGATGAGAATGGAAATATCGTTCAGGATACTAATATTGGAGGAAACAAGTATGATTATGGTATGAATGCTGGTTATAGCCGTCCGTTCGCTGCCGGTATTAACCCTGCAGGTGCTTTGCTTCTGGATAAGGACGAAGTTAAAACACATCAGTTCAATGGAAATGCTTCATTTGAAGCTCGCTTCTTGAAATATTTTAAAGCTACGGCTAATTTAGGACTTCAATATTACGGTCAGGCTGAAAATGAATTGACTAATCCTTATTATGGTGATAGTGCAGGTAAAGGACAGATTGTTAAGACTCAGGTGAATTATTTGAACTTTACTGCCAATCAGATTTTGTCATGGAGCCAAAGCTTTGGTAAAAACAATTTTGATGCTTTCGTTGCTCATGAATCAACTAATAGTACTACTAACGTTTCATACGGATCAAAATCGAAGATGGTTCGTCCGGATAATACCGAATGGAGTAATGCTGTTGTAATGGATTATATGGAATCGTATACTTATGGCTATGCGATTGAAAGTTATTTCGGTCAGTTGCGCTATGACTGGGATAATAAGTATTTTATTCATGGAACACTTCGTACTGATGGTAGCTCACGTTTTGCTAAAGGCCACAAGTGGGGTACATTTGGATCTATCGGTGCTGCATGGGCTATTACCAATGAAGAGTTCATGAAAGATGTAAAGTGGTTGAAAAACTTGAAATATAAGTTGAGCTGGGGTGTTCTTGGTAACCAGGATTTCATAACAAGTCCTGTTGTTGCTGGATATTATCCGTATGAAGATTTATATCAGATTAACAACTTGAATGATAACTATACTTTCAGCTTTGTTTATAAAGGTAATCCCGATTTGACTTGGGAAAGAAGTTCTACAATCAATACGGGTATTGAATTTGATATAGCTAATGTTCTTGAAGGTGAAGTTGAATACTTCCACAAAAAGACAACTGATATGTTGTTTATGAAACAGGTGGCTCCTTCTTTGGGATATGCTTCTTATCCGGTAAATGATGGAGAGCTGGTAAACCAGGGTGTGGAATTTTCTTTTACTGCACATATCTTGAATAAGAAAGATTATAAATTCGATTTCCGTGTTAATGGTGGATATTATAAGAATGAAATGACTAAGATGCCTATTGATGAAACTACAGGTAAAGAGAAGGCTTTGGAATTAAGCACTTACTACGGATGGGCAAAAGGACATTCTTTGTATGATTTCTACATGCGTGAATATACAGGTGTAGATCCTCAGACCGGATACGCTATGTATAATCAGTATTATAATGTATTGCCTGATGGTACTAAAGAGTTGATTACAGATATGGAAACTTATAAATCAACTAAAGCCATCAATAAACTGGAAGTAGAGCAGACAAGTGACTGGAGTCAAGCTACTAAGAAATTTGTTGATAAATCAGCAATACCTGCTTTGCAAGGTGGTTTTGGCTTTGATTTGTATGCAAAAGGATTTACTTTGAATGCTACATTCTCATATAGCTTGGGAGGATATGGTTACGATTACAACTACCAGGCATTGATGAACAATGATGGAGCAGGACAATATAACTGGCATAAAGACATTGAAAATCGTTGGCAGCAACCAGGTGATATTACAGATGTTCCTAGACTTACAAGCAATTATGGTGGAGGTGCTGACGGTACTAGTTATGCTAATGCAACTTCAACACGTTTCTTGACTAGCCGTTCTTATCTGAACCTGTCTAATCTCCGTTTGGGATATACTTTCCCACAAAGCATTACTTCTAAACTGCATCTGGGAGGTCTGAGCGTATATGTATCTGGAGACAACTTGTTCTTCCTTTCAGCTCGTAAAGGTTATGTTGCTAATGCTGCTTCTGGTAGTGGTAGTAACGATAATGACAATGACTCTGGAGAATCAGGCAGAAGCCAATACAGCCCATTGAGTACAATTATGGGAGGTATTAAAGTTCAGTTTTAACTAAAATAAAATCAGAAGTTTATGAAATTAAATAAATACATTCCAGTTGCTGCTTTAAGCTTGATGCTTTTAAACAGTGGCTGTTCAGATTCATTTTTGGAAAAAAGTCCTTCGGATTATATCACATCTGGTGATTTGGAAGAAGTGGCTAAGTGGAATACCAATATATTGATGGGACAAGCATTAGGTACTTATTCTACAACATTTGCAATGTCTACAGGTGGTGTAGGAGGTCATGATGACTTCGGACAGAAAGCTGTTGATATAGCAACAGACTTGATGAGTGGAGATATGGTCATTATGATGAAAGGATATGGCTGGTTTGAAATGGCTGGTGATTTGACTTGTTCAACTCGTACAGCATCTCAGTTCTCTTATCAATTCTGGAGATATTACTATCGTCTTATCAAAGCTGCCAATGAAATTATTGATGCTGCTGGAGGTGATGAAGCGAAACCTACTGGAGAAAATGGTGTGTATTTTGCACAGGCCAAAGCTTTGAGAGCGCATTCTTATTTTAACTTGGTAAACTTATATGCCCGTCCTTATCAGGAAGATAAAACGGCTTTAGCAATACCTATTTATCGTACTCAATTAACTTCGGAAGCTGCAAAGAAATCAAGTGTAGAAGAAGTTTATAATCTGATTGTTAAAGATTTGACAGATGCTATTCCTATGCTTGAAGGATATGAACGTCCTTCAGGACAAAAAGACCAGATTAATCAGGCGGTAGCAAAAGGTATGCTGGCTTATGTTTATCTTATGATGGGTAAAAATGGAGAAGCGGCTCGATTGACTCAAGAGGTGATTGATTCGAAAGAGTTTACCTTGATGAATAGAACGGAAGTTATCAATTCAGGATTTAGTTCTGTTTCTATTCCTGGATGGATGTGGGCTATTGATTTGACAACAAGTAACTCTCCGGCTCTGCCTACATTCTGGGGACATATGGACTTGTTTACATATAGCTATGCGTATGCCGGCGGTGAGAAATTGATTGATACTAATTTGTATAATTCTATACCGGATACAGATGTTCGTAAAAAATGGTTTACTGAAACAGATGAAAATGGAGAACAATATGAATTGACAAACTGGTGGAAATTCTATAACAGCAAGCGTATTTTCGGAAACAGAGAATGGTATGACGATGAAGTATATATGCGTGTCGCTGAAATGTATTTGATAAATGCAGAAGCTAATGCACGAGAGAATAATCTTTCTGAAGCGAAAATTTCTTTGAAAGCTTTATTGGATGAGCGTGATACAGAAGCAGCCGCAAAAGTAGAACAGATGGGTAAAGAAGAACTTTTGGATGAAATTTACTTTAACTGGCGTTTGGAATTATGGGCTGAAGGACGTGGATTGCTTACAATGAAGCGTTTCCAGAAGAGTATTACTCGTTGTGCAGAAGATGCTATGCTTCCTGGACAAACTTATGATTATAAAGATGAACGCTTGACATTTAAAATTCCAGAAAATGAGATTATAAATAATCCGAATTTGGATGATTAAGTTAAAGCATAAGCACTGATATTTTAGAACCCCGTCATTGGCATTAAACTGTTGATGACGGGGTTTTATTGTTTCGGATGATTTTCATAAAATACATAGCATGACGTTTGGGGCTGTATGATAAATACTTATTGTATGAATGTTTCTTTAATTTTTTGTTTGATAAAATACTTGGTGCGTGCTTTTTCGCTATATTTGCCACAATTAGACATACAACTATACTGAATGAAAGAATTTGTTATATCAGATGCGCAGACTGAAAAGGCTGCATTGGTGGGTTTG
>ULIT01003362.1_pt1 | contig 12018 bp, 10 predicted proteins | sample 1950521 | NCBI WGS metagenome assembly ULIT01 (sample SAMEA4835454, study PRJEB28245) | human gut metagenome | biome: gut microbiome; material: fecal sample | place: Denmark | collected 2008
TATTGAGCCATACCGAGTTCTATTGCCTTGATGTTAGCGTCTATAAGATGGGCTTTCTTAGGCGGGATAACCTTTTCCATAGCCTTTTTAACCGTTTCCATAGAAGTAAGGTTAGTTTCCTTGAGCAGCTTGCCGACAAGAATGATATTGGCAAGACCCTTCATATCATGCTCGTTTGCGAGAGCCGTTGCAGGAACATAATAAACATTGATGTCTGTTCTGTCGCACTTTGCGTCAACAAGCGTGCTGTCAATGATAACAGTACCGCCCGGCACAACCGAGCCGATAAACTTGTCATAGCTCGGAGTATTCATAACAATAAGCGTGTTTGGTGTATCGACAAGTGGTGAGCCGATAGGATCGTCGCTTACACATACCGAGCAGTTGCAGGTGCCGCCACGCATTTCGGGACCGTAGGAAGGAAGCCACGAAACTTCCTTGTTCTCATAAAGTCCGAAATATGCGAGCATTTTTCCCATAAACAGTATGCCCTGTCCGCCGAATCCGGCAAGAAGAATTTCGTTTGTCATCTTATCGCACCCTCCTTAAATACACCTAAAGGATAGTAAGGAATCATCTCTGTGCGGACTCTGTCAAGCGCCTCTATCGGAGTTTTACCCCAGTTTGTAGGACAAGTAGAAAGAACCTCGATTATAGAGAAACCCTGCTTGTTCTTCTGGAACTCAAATCCCTTTCTGATTGCCTTTTTGGCAATGTTTATATTCTTGGGGTCGATAACCGTTACACGCTCGGCAAGCGCAACACCGCTGAGCGTAGACAGCATTTCGCATACTCTTACGGGGAAGCCCTCAACATCGGGATTTCTGCCGTAGGGGGTTGTCTGCGTTATCTGACCGGGAAGTGTCGTAGGCGCCATCTGACCGCCTGTCATACCGTAGGTCGTGTTGTTGATAAATATAACAGTGATATTTTCGCCTCTTGTAGCGGCGTGAACAATCTCAGCCGTACCGATAGCCGCAAGGTCGCCGTCACCCTGATATGTAAATACGAACTTATCGGGGTTAGCTCTCTTGATACCTGTAGCTACGGCAGGAGCACGTCCGTGCGAAGCTTCAAGCATATCGCATTCAAAATAATCATAAGCCATAACCGAGCATCCGACAGGACAAACACCGATAGTTTCGCCCTCGATACCCATTTCGTCAATTACTTCGGCTACAAGTCTGTGTACTATACCGTGAGTACAGCCGGGGCAATAGTGGGTGGTCACGTCTGCCAGAGCGTGAGGTCTTTTAAATTCAGGCATTAGTTTTTACCTCCCATTTCTCTTAACTTTGCAAGTATTTCTGCGGGCTTCGGGATAACACCGCCTGTCCTTCCGTAGAACTCGACAGGCTTTGAGCAGTTGAGAGCAATCTTTACATCGTCAACCATCTGACCCATAGACATCTCCACGCAAAGAACATTCTTCGCATTCTTGCACGCTTCGGCAATTTCCTTTGCAGGATAAGGCCAGAGAGTTATCGGTCTTACTATGCCGACCTTAAGGCCCTCTTTTCTTGCCGCTTCGACTGCCGATTTTGCAAGTCTTGCGGTCGAGCCGTAAGCCACAACAACAGTATCTGCATCCTCACAGTAGTCGCTGACAGCCTCCGTATGCTTTGCCTTCAGATCCTCATATCTTTCAAATCTTTCTCTTATATTATCCTCAAGCTGATCGGGCTTTAAATAAAGAGAGTTGATTATGTTGTGCTTTCTCTTGTTGCCGTGACCGCAAGCCGCCCACGGCTTCTTTGACGCATCGGACATCTTTATCTCGGTATCCTCAAAGGCAACCGGCTCCATCATCTGACCGAGAAGTCCGTCTGCCAATATAACTGCAGGCATTCTGTACTCGTCGGCAAGGTCGAAAGCCTTAGTTACCGTATCCACCATCTCCTGCACGGACGCAGGTGCGAATACGATAGCGTGGAAGTCGCCGTGACCGAGTGCGTGTGTTATCTGCCAGTAATCCGCCTGTGACGGCTGGATACCGCCAAGACCGGGACCGCCTCGCTGTACGTCAATGATAACGCAGGGTAAATCAGAGCCTGCTATGTAGCTTATACCCTCTGTTTTAAGCGAAATTCCGGGAGATGATGAAGATGTCATACATCTGATACCGGAGCCTGCACAGCCGTAAACCATATTTATAGCCGCAACCTCCGACTCTGCCTGTAAAAATACACCGCCTACCTTGGGCATTCTCTTTGACAGATATGCCGAAATTTCCGTCTGAGGTGTTATAGGGTAACCGAAAAAGCATTTACAGCCGGCTCTTATAGCGGCTTCTGCGAGTGCCTCGTTACCTTTCATAAGACTCTTTTCAGCCATTGTCGTCACCTCCTACAGTGATAGCGCAGTCAGGGCACATCATAGCACACAACGCACAGGCGATGCAAGCATCGTCATCTGTACATACGGCTGTGTAGTAGCCCTTCTTGTTGAGCTTTTCCGTCTGTAAAGCGACTATTTTCTTCGGACAGGCTGTTGTGCACAGTCCGCAGCCTTTACAGCGGTCAAAATCCACTTTCATTTTTGCCATATTTCTTGACCTTTCCTTTCGCCTAAAGTTTTATTCGGCTTACCATTCAGTTTTAATCAGATTACGGTAAGGAAACAGCTTTATTTTTCGGCTTCATCGCCGAATTCTTCCCACAGCTTCTTGACATATATATTTACGGGATATGCTTTGTCTATACCGTCAAGATAGCCTGCCTCGGCAGTTCCAGCCACAAGCGGAAGTCCTGCCTCACGGCACACCTCATCCGCATAAGCGACCGAGCCGAGAACTATATTCCTGTCGGTTTCCCGACCGAGATTCGTGTTATTGATTATTCCGTCACACTTCATACCCGATGCGTTCTCAATCTCATACATAAGCTGTAAAGCCTCTGCGGGTTCTTTCGTGAGATACCTGCAACGATTGATAACGTACAGCATCTGCGTGTCGTACTTTTCAAATACTTTTCTGTATCTGCCAAGAGCCTTTGCTCCCTCATCATCGCCGCCCACATCGATAATAATATAGCCTTCCCTGTCAGCGATACCGTTCATATCAAAGCCGAGAGCGGGTATGTCAAGGTTTGAGTTTGCATAGGTTGGTACGGTAAGGCTGATATTATGCTCCCCGAACAGCTCCTTGAAATCGGCTGTTCTGAAATAAGGGTTTACTATATCGAGATCGACAACGGTTACCTTCTCGCCTTTTTCTGCAAGATCAAGCGCCATATTGACGGATACATTTGTTTTACCCGAGCCGTAATGACCGGTAATTATATTAATTTTTCTGAAATTCATTTTTATCCTTTGACTTTTCGTTGCATCATGCTTTTCATCCGTCCGTAAACGGCGGCAATATGATGCTATTGTTCAATATTACTATTATAGCACTTTGAATTCGGTTTGTAAATAGGCAATTTCCGCAAAAAGGCTTTCTGCGGTCTTACTGTAATGCCGAAAACAGAGCTGATTTATCCTGTTCGCATCGTTTTTTAAGCTATGTCTCTGTTATTTTTCCACAGGCTTTGAGGAATATTACCTCCTGCCGATAGTTATTTACGGTAAAACCGCCGCAGAATTTCTCCTGCGGAAACTTGTAGAATTAGATTATGTAAACAAAATCCCGGTCTGAAAACAAACCGGGATCTCTGAAGTCGTATTTATCCGCAAAGGCGGACATTTTTTGTCGGGCAATTAAACCGTTGCACCCTTATTTACAAATACGGGATATGTTTCTGTTCCTGCAAGCGAACGGTAGTTGCTGATAGTAACGTTCTTATCCGTGATGACGAAGTTCATCTCAGCCTTTGCGCCTACTGTCGTATCCTGCATAAGTATGCAGTTCTTGACCTTTGCGCCCTTTTCAATCTTTACGCCTCTGAACAGAACACAGTTCTCAACCGTACCCTCGATAACGCAACCGTCGGCAACAAGAGAATTCTTGACATCTGCGTCAATGCCGTACTTTGCAGGGGCATCATCTCTTACCTTTGTATAGATAGGAGCGTCGCTCATAAAGAGGTGATCACGCAGGCTCTTGTCAACGAGCTTCATATTTGCTTTGAAGTATGTATCCATACTGTCAATCTGTGCGAAGGGCTTGTCGAACCTGTAGCCGAGTACCTTTATATCGTGGAGCTTCTTCTGCAGTACGTCTACCTCAAAGCTGTAGAGGTTACGGCTTTCAGCGCCACGAATCTCGTTGAGCAGGAAGTCCTTGCTTACAACAAACATATTAAGGCTTACATTGTGTTCGCCGCTGATTTCGGGTCTGATAAGCACATCGTATATAACGTTGTCGGAATTTACAGCAAGAACGGTCTTTGTCATTGTCTGCTCTGTCGTGAATGTACCTCTGCCGTATACAACAGTAATGTCTGCGCCGTTTTTCTCGTGGAAATCAATTATCGGTCTGTAGTCGATATTTGCCACTACATCTGCATCTGAAAGCAGTACATATTCTGCGTTTGAGCTTTCGATAAAGGGCTTTACCTGAGCCATAGCCTCAAGTCTGCCTCTGTAAAGAGCGCTGCTGTTTCCGTAAGGGGGAAGCAGGTGCATACCGCCTGTTTTTCTTGAAAGATCCCATTCATCGCCCGATCCTAAGTGATCCATAAGCGATAAGTAGTTATCCTTTGTGATGATGCCTACGTTGTCAATATCGCTGTTTACCATATTTGACAGCGGGAAATCTATCATTCTGTATCTGCCGCCGAAGGGCACGCTTGCAAGTGTGCGCTGTTTTGTAAGATCGGCTACGCTCTGCTCGTGCATATTAGCGAAAATCAGACCGAGTACATTTGCCATATTAGCCATTTCTGTTTTCTCCTCCCGTTCACACATCAGCCGAGATCATTGCCTTAGGCTTGATCTCCGCATTGTCGCTTACTGTTACGCCGTGTCCGATTACCGCAACGCCCCATGTATCCTTGTCCTCGATAGACTCGGGTCTTGCACCGACCTTGACGTTTTCACCTATTACGCAATCCTCACCGACAATAGCATATTCAACTACCGCACCCTTCTTTATCGTGGTGTTCGGCATTATGATACTGTCACGCACGACTGCACCGGGTTCGATGGTTACACCTGCGAACAGCACCGAGAAGTCGATATGACCTTCAATGTTGCAGCCCTCAGAAATAAGAGAGTTCTGGATAACGCTCTCGGGGCTTGCGTAATGAGGAGGCATTACGGGGTTTCTCGAATAAATTCTCCATCTTGAATCGTGAAGATCCAGAGGAACGTTTGGATCAAGAAGATCCATATTTGCTTCCCACAGGCTGTCGATAGTTCCGACATCCTTCCAGTAGCCGTCAAAGTGATAAGCAACGAGCTTGTTTCCCTCTGCCAGCATTGCAGGGATAATATTCTTACCGAAGTCCTTGCTTGCGCCCTCGTCATTTTCGTTGGCGATAAGGTGCTTTTTCAGATTCTGCCAAGAGAATATGTAAACACCCATTGAGGCAAGGTTCGATTTAGGCTGTGCGGGCTTCTCCGCAAATTCGTAAATCACATCGTTCTCGTCTGCGCTCATTATGCCGAAACGGGGTGCTTCCTCCCACGGCACTTCAAGAACTGCTATAGTAGCGTCCGCCTTATGTGCCTTGTGGAATTCGAGCATCTTGTTATAGTTCATCTTGTAGATGTGGTCGCCAGAAAGCACTGCAACATAGTCGGGGTTGTATCTGTCGATAAAGCTGATATTCTGGTAAATAGCGTTTGCCGTACCCTCATACCACGACTTACCCGATGACGATTCATAAGGGGGCAGTACATGAACGCCGCCGTGAACTCTGTCAAGTCCCCATGGGTGACCGTTGCCGATATATTCGTTAAGCACCAGAGGCTGATACTGTGTAAGTACGCCTACTGTGTCAATACCGCTGTTTACGCAGTTTGAAAGCGGAAAATCAATGATTCTGTATTTGCCGCCGTAAGGAACGGCAGGCTTTGCCATATCCTTTGTCAAAGCATAAAGTCTGCTTCCCTGACCGCCTGCGAGCAACATTGCCACACATTCCTTTTTTACATGTTTCATAAATAAGTTCCTCCGTTATTTATTTCTTAGCTTTGCCGTTTTTCTTACGGTTCGCCGTGTTTGTCTTCTTTGCCGCAGGTTTCTTTGCGGAAGCTCCGGACTTTGCGGCGGTTTTCTGTACCGTTTTCTGTACCTGTGTTTCAGCCTTTTTCTCTGCGGTTTTTGCGGGCTTTTCCGCCTTTTCGGGCTTTGGCTTGTCGCTTTCGGGGCTGCGCTTGTTGACGGGCTTGAGGAATACTGCGGACATTGCCGGTATCTTCATTGTTATAGAATACTCAAGTCCGTGCATACCCTCGCACTTTGCGGTGTATGAAGCGTTGCCGTCACTGTCGCCGCCGAACTTCTTATCGTCTGTCGTGAACACTTCCTTATAGTCGGCATAATAAGGAACGCCGAAGCTGTACTGCTCGTGTTCATTCGGCAGGAAGTTGCATACTGCGATAAGCTCGTCACCGTTTGACGCAATACGTCTGAATACTATGACGCTGTTCTTGTTGTCATCGTTTGAAATCCAGCTGAAGCCGCTCCAATCATAATCAATCTCCCATAAAGGCTTGTTATCGAGATAGAACTTGTTCATAGCCTTTACGAACGACTGATACTGTGAATGCTCGGGGAATTTCAGAATATCCCAGTCAAGACCTGTCTTGTAATTCCATTCCTTGAACTGTGCGAATTCCTGACCCATGAACATCAGCTTCTTACCGGGGTGTGCTGTCATATATGCAAGGAACGTTCTAAGAGATGCAAAACGCTTTTCTCTCGGTCCGCTCATCTTGTCAAGCATTGAACACTTGCCGTAAACCACCTCATCGTGTGAAATCGGCAGTATGTAGTTTTCGGAGAATGCGTAATAGAACGAGAAGGTCAGCTTGTCATGGTTGTACTGTCTGTACTCGGGGCTCATTGACATATACGAAAGCATATCGTTCATCCAGCCCATATTCCACTTGAAGTTGAAGCCAAGACCGCCAATATCGACAGGCTTTGTAACCATAGGCCAAGCGGTCGATTCTTCCGCTATCATCAGAAGTCCCGGGTGCCGTGAGAAAAGGCAGGAGTTGAGGTTCTGAAGGAAATCGACAGCCTCAAGATTCTCGTTTCCGCCGTTCTTATTAGGTGTCCACGCTCCGCCCTGCCTGTCATAGTCAAGGTAAAGCATAGAAGCTACCGCATCGACACGCAGACCGTCTATATGATATTCGGAAAGCCAGTAGTTAGCGTTTGAAATAAGGAACGACTGTACCTCGGGCTTGCCCCAGTCGAAAACTCTTGTACCCCAGTTATAATGCTCACGCTTGTTGGGGTCGGAATATTCGTAGCAGTAATCGCCGTCAAACTCGTAAAGTCCTGCCGCATCCTTAGGGAAATGTGCCGGTACCCAGTCAAGTATCACGCCTACTCCGTGAGTGTGGCAGTAATCTACAAATTCCATAAAATCAGAGGGAGTGCCGAAACGTGATGTGGGAGCGTAATAGCCTATCTGCTGGTATCCCCACGAACCGTCAAACGGGAACTCGGCTATCGGCATCATCTCGATATGGGTATAACCCATTTCCTTAACATAAGGAACGAGCTTTTCCGCAAGCTGCATATAGCTGAACAGCTCCTCCTCATCGGTCTTTGTAAACCAGGAGTTGAGGTGTACCTCGTATATATTCATAGGAGAACGGTATACGTCCTTCGTCTTTTTCTCATCCATCCACTTTGAATCTTTCCAGTTGTAGCCGGAAATATCATACACCTTTGAAGCGGTATTAGGACGTGTTTCCATATGATAGCCGTAGGGATCGGCCTTCAGCTTTATCTGTCCTCTTTCGGTCTTTATGCTGTATTTGTAATTATCAAACTTCTTGAGTCCGGGGATAAAAAGCTCCCAGATACCGCCGTCGCTGATTTTTTTCATATAGCTTTCTTCACGGTTCCAGTGATTGAAATCGCCTACGACGCTGACATCAGCCGCCTTTGGTGCCCATACTCTGAAAACAACACCGCTCACGCCGTCTTTTTCGGCAAAATGAGAGCCGAACAGCTTATATGCTTCGGCATTCTTTCCCTGATGGAAAAGATAAAGGGGAACTTCATATTCCTTAGGCACATTAATAGCCATAACAGATACTCCTAACATTTTATTTTACTTTTTTAATAATAGCACAATTCCCAAAAGTTTTCAATAGATTTGTGCCGATTTTATGAATTGTGCCTTGTTTCAACTTATCTTTTTGTGCAGATTGACAATCAGTTTTCCCATCCGGTTATAAAGCCGTACAGCTCGTCAGCCATCTCTGTCTGCTCGGGGATACGGGGATGTCCGGGCGTTGCCGCACCGTTTCTTCTGAATTTAAAACGTTTTACATTATCCATTGCAAGCTCGTTTACTATTTCGTCAAGAGCATCGTCCCATGTAGGCTCGTGCATAAGTACAGTGGTTATAACGATAAATCTTGCCTTGCCGCCGTATTTTTCGTTAAGGTCAAGTACCATATTCTTATATACGGTCTTCCACTTTTCACGGTATTCTTTTTCGTAAATACGCTTAGGGTCGGGGTTTGCGTCATTCTGACCCAATGCGATTATAACATAATCGGGAGTGTAGCGTGAAAAATCCCATTCGGTAAGCTCAAAGTGAGGCTCATAGCCCATCTGCTTATATACTGTTTCCATACCGATATAATTATCAAAATATCCTGCGCCGTTGATGAGCGAAATTCCGCCCTGTGCGTTGCAGTTGATACGGGCGTTCAGCTTTCTTGCAAGCTGGAGAGAATATGCAAACCAGCTGTTGTCGAACTGGTTGATATGCTCGGGGTCGGCATGCTCGCAATAATTTACTGCCTCTACCACCTCGCCTGCCGAAACGCTGTCGCCGTAAACCTCGATATTCATATCATATTCGTGGTTTTCCGCTCTTACCTCCGCATTCTCATCTATCATAAGTCCGCAGAAGTTAAAATAATGGTGTGAGCCGGCTGTTCTCTTGAATATGGTAATAGTATGCTCACCGTCCTCAAGTCCGTCGATTATCGGTATATATACCGGAGTGTCAGAATGGTTAAGCTCGAATTTGTACTGAATGCCGTCAACGATAACGCCTATCCAGGTAACCTTATATATAAGGTGCGGAAAAATCATCATACCTACCGAAGTGCCGGTAAACTTTGTGCTGACCATACTGCCCGCATAAATAAACAACGGGCTGTCGGGCTTTGAAAAGTCAATCCTTCCCATATACGAAAACGCCCTGTCGGACGGGCTTACAATCTTTCTGTTCGTCATATTTTAATTCCTCGCTTAAATTTATCATAGTGCCGAAATTAAATCGGTTTATATTTATTTTAACATATCAGTGGAATATTTTCAACCGAATTATGTAAAAATTGCTCAGTAAATTTTGCCTATTATTCTTGACATTCGGTAAAAATAGTGATATATTTGTGTAAGTGATTACCTAAAATCGCTTAACAGAACTTAAATGAAAGGCAGTAATATGAAGAAAAGAATACTTGCGGTACTTATCGCAACGGCGCTTGCCGTATCCGTAACAGGCTGTGCAGGCAATGCGACAAGCAGCAGCGACAGCACCTCCGCTTCATCGGTTGCGGAAAGCTCGGACACAAGTACACAGACATCTGCAGACGCATCTTCGGAAGATGAAAGCAAAGACGAAAGCTCACAGGAGGAATCCAAGGACTTGGAAGCAAACTATACAAAGTACACCCTTGACGGCGACCTTACTCAGCATATGATAGATATGTCACGTCTTAACGAGGGCAACAAGGTAAGACTTGCAAACGTAATAAAGAAACTGAAAAACGGCGAAGAAGTAACGGTAGGCTTCATCGGCGGCTCCATCACACAGGGTACAAGTGCCGGCAACGATCTTTGCTATGCAAAGCTCACGGCTGACTGGTTACAGCAGACCTATTCGAATGCCAAGATCAATTATGTCAACGCAGGAATCGGCGCTACAGGCTCATATATAGGCGTACACAGAGTAGAAAACGATCTTCTCTCAAAGAAGCCCGACCTCGTATTCGTTGAATTTTCTGTAAACGATACTACAGAAAACACCGAGCGTAACAAGAAATCGTATGACGGTCTGCTCAGGACTATCTGGAAATCATCAACAAACCCTGCAATAATCACAATTGCAACTACTCAGGAAGACGGTACGAGCTTCCAGGATCAGCACGCAGAAATAGTAAAGCATTATGACCTGCCGATGATTTCATACAGAAACACTATTCTCGACACTATAAAGCACGGCGATATTGTATGGAAGGATATTTCGGACGATAATATTCACCCCAACGTACCCGGCCATAAGATAGTATCACAGCTTCTTCAGGCATATATTTCTGATGTTGACAAGGACGTTGACAACATAAGCGGCAGTGAGAGCGATTTCACAACTCCCGCAACAGACGCACCTATCGAAAACGGCTCGCTGATACAGCCTTCATCTGCTACAGATGTGACCGCAACAGGCGCATTCGGAAATTATGAGCAGCAGTTCGGCGGTTTTGACGGCTTCTGGCTCTTCAAGGGTACAAGCGATGCGGATATAAGCGCAACCTCGCTTACATTCAAAGTAAACGCAAAATCTATCGGCATTCTTTATCAGAAGTACACAAAGGCAGGCTGTACCGCCGATGTTTATATCGACGATGAGCTTGTCACTACCCTGAACGCCGATTTCACAGGCGGCTGGGGCAACTATGTCGAGTGTGCGGAGCTTAAGAGCTTTGACAGTGCAGGCGAACATACCGTAAAGATCGTACCTAAGGGTCTTGAAGGAAAAGCAAGCAAATTCGGTGTATCGGCACTCGCCATTGCATAAAAAACGTAAATAATCCTTGTCAGCCGCTTTGTCTTATCTGCGGCTGACATTTTTATATCGGCGGAAAAATCAAATGAACGGATTTTTTGCAAAATATCCCGGATAATAAGATTATCCTACAACGCATTAAATTGCACAAAAACTATTGCCGTTTGTCACAAAATATGATATAATTTATAAAAACGTTTTAACGAAAGGAATGTGTCTATGAATATCAAGATAACAGCCGACAGCACATGCGATCTATCAGAGGAGCTTGTTAAAAAGTATGACATTGAAATTCTTCCGCTTTATATTGTAAAAGACGGAAAGTCCTATAAGGACGGGGTTGAGATAACTCCGTCGGATATTTTTGAACACGTTAAGGCAGGCGGTGCGCTGACCTCTACCGCCGCAGTAAACGTTGCGGATTATATTGATGCGTTTACTCCGCTGAGCAAAGAATATGACGCAGTTATCCACGTTGATATAAGTGCGGATTTTTCAAGTTGCTATCAGAATGCCTGCATTGCGGCAGAAAACTTCGACAATGTTTATATCATTGACAGCCGTAATCTTTCCACAGGCAGTGGTCTGGTTGTGCTTCGTGCGGCAGAAATGGCGCAGGCAGGCGAAAGCCCTGAGGATATTGTAAAGGCGATGAACGCCCTCACATCCAAAGTTGAAGCCAGCTTTGTGATTGAAAAGCTCGACTTTCTGAGAAAGGGCGGAAGATGTTCTGCACTTGCGGCACTGGGTGCAAATCTGCTTTCACTCCGTCCGTGCATTGAGGTCAAGGACGGAAAGATGAGCGTCGGCAAAAAATACAGAGGCAAATATGCCGCTTGTATAGAAAAATACATCACCGAGCGTCTTTCGGGCAGAGATGATATTGATTACAAGCGTATATTCATCACGCATTCACCGAGCGACAAGGAAATAATTGATATTGCGCACAAAACGGTAAAGAAGCTTGGCAAATTCGAGGAGATACTCGAAACCGAGGCAGGCTGTACGGTATGCAGTCACTGCGGACCCAATACGCTGGGTGTACTGTTTATAAGAAAGTAAATAAAAAGACAGCAGGAGCGGTTTCCTGCTGTCAGTCTGTAGAAAAAGTATTGTATTTGATGTACTTCTACTATATCTTTTAGTA
>ULIT01008852.1_pt1 | contig 11150 bp, 7 predicted proteins | sample 1950521 | NCBI WGS metagenome assembly ULIT01 (sample SAMEA4835454, study PRJEB28245) | human gut metagenome | biome: gut microbiome; material: fecal sample | place: Denmark | collected 2008
TAATTCAGCAGACCCTACTTAAATGTCGTACTTAGGCGTATTTTCTCCTAGAATAGCTTCTGAAAGTGCCGTACTATTTTGAAAAGTAGGGTATAAGATGCTACTAAAGTGTCGAAGTTGGGCGTTTTTGGGTCCTTTTTCCGTTTCACAAAATAAATGAAGGATACAAAATAGTAGATAATATAAACCGTAAACAACTTGATGTAATTTGCATTATATACTTAATAATCAATGATATAAAAGTTTGAAGAAAACAATTCACTTGAAAGTAAAAAAACATTTCACTTTTTTGTCGAACTTACATGGATTACCAGGGACTGTACTTTTTCTTGCTCTTTCCTCTTTGCCGCCTACTGACAGTGGTTTGCTTATCATACTCATAGACCCATTAAAATCAACTTATGACACTTTTGTAGTAGCAGTTTCCCTCTATAGATAAAGCGAACAATGTAAAACAAATTCACTAAATGGAAAGTGCAATATTCAGGCTAAAATCGTCTTTAGAAGGTGTAAACCAGAATAATCCCCTAATTTTCCTTCCTAGAATAAAAAGCTTGCGTATGTTTGTGATTTTTCCAAGAAAATGCTTACCTTTGCAGAGTGCCTTTTCTATTCGTCTGTGGAAAGACGCCCTATGGAGCATGGGAGGTGCGCATCGAAATGTAGAACTCTCAAAGCCTAAAAATCATTGGAACGAAAGACCTATACACATCTCCACAGACACATGGCGAGACGCGGGCTGCTACTCGTCCTTCTAGCCCTGCTTGCTTTGCCGCTCCTTTCCCAAACCAAGTATGCCTTGGTCATCGGATTGGGAAAGCAGGAGGACCGTGCCTGGCCGAAAATCAACGGCGACAAGGATGTGCCCCGTGTGCGGCAGATGCTGCGCAAGGGCGGATACGACAAGATTATATCGTTGGTCAATGAGCGCGCCACGAAGCGCAATATCCTCTCGGCGTTCAATACGCTAGTAGGAAAGGCCCGTCCTGGCGACATCTTCTATATCCACTATTCTGGCCACGGACAGCAAGTGGCCGATCCGCATCACGATGAACCTGATGGGCTGGATGAGTGTTGGATACCCTACGACGCCTATAAGAAGGCTTGTGCCCGCGACCGAGGCGAGCGTCATCTATCCGATGATGAGGTCAACTACTACCTTGGGCGATTGCGCGACAAGGTGGGCGATCGAGGCAAGATCCTTGTCGTCATCGATGCTTGCCATAGTGGAGATGCTACCTGTGGCGACGAAGGCGAGGAGGTGCTGCGCGGCGTGAGCGAGGTCTTTGATGCGACATGCCATTTTGCCGAGCCCATCCCCCGTGCTGTGTCGCGACGCAAGGAGCGCTGGATCACCATCAGCGCATGTACCAGCGCCCAGTCCAATGCAGAGCTGCGTAATCCAGTGGCGGGCCGGTTGACCTACGCTCTGTGGCAGATATTGTCCGACCAGTCTTCGATGAGCAACGCTGAACTGGAGCGACGTATCAAGCGTTTCTACCAGGGTATCCGGTCCCGTGTCTATCAGACCCCGGTAATAACGGGTGAGTATAAAGACCTGCAACGTATATCCGATTTTCTCAGATGATGGAGGTGATGACCGGTATGGACAGCGACGAACGGTTGTGGGAGGCACGTCTGGTGGCCGATGTGCGTGCCGGCGTGCGGTTGGCAGAGAATGAGCTCTACGCCTATTGTGCCGATTATTTTTGGCGTAAATACCGCGGCGTGTTCTTTGTGGGAGAAGAAGAGGCGGCAGAGATATTCCAAGATGCTTTCATCGCCTTGTGGGAGCACATCGAGCGGGGGCGCCTGGTCTGTCTCGATGGAAACATGGTGGGTAAAAACGGCGCACCCCTGACCTGCAGCATCCTCACCTATTTCATGGGGATAGCCCGCTTTAAATATCTCGAATGGTCCCGAGACCATGCCGAAGCCATCCGTACTGCTGATGGCGAGGACCAAGAGGACGACGTGACGCTTCTCGATGTCAAGGAGATGGCCGCCGTGCTCTACGACGAGGGAGACGGGGCGATGCTGGACATCGTTTGCGACCTTGTGGCTGGAATGTCGGATCGGTGTGGAGAGATTCTCACCAAGTTCTACTATGAGGAGAAGGATCTCGACACCATCCTGGAAGAGTTACCGACCATCGGCAGCAAGAACGCCCTCAAGACCAAGAAGTATAAATGTATGGAGGGATTGAGGAATGCGGCCAAGGAGGTCTATCATAAGTATCTCAACGAGGAATAATAGATCAAGAAAAGAATACTTTCTAATGCTTTAACCATTCAACATAAAAAGACAAGAGCTATGGATATTAACTTTCAAGACCGAATAGACGAGTATCTGCTCCACCCAGATAGACTGTCGGAAGAAGAAAAGTCGCAGTTTCTGAGCGAGTTGGAGGCCGATCCCAAAAAACGTGCGCAGTTTGAGCTGACGCGCGATGTGCGCTTGGCCGTGACCAGTCGTGCGAGGAAGATGTCGCGTATGGAGGAGATGCGGACAATGTACGGCCACGTCCGTTCGCATGTGGCGATGAACTGCCTGAACGCGGCGGAAGACCGTCAGGATGCGCCGCGACGCAAGCGGTGGGTGTGGTTGTCGGGTGTTGCTGCAGCCGTAGTGCTGGGATTCTTCGTGGCCCGACTAGTGCCAGGCTCTTCTTCGCCCGACGATGGATTGCGTGGCGATGATCAAGTATTCGACGGTACGCCGTCAGAAGGTCACAGCTCCGCCCTGCCAGACGACACGTTGTCGGCTGATACCATTGGCTTCGATACCAATTGATAGTTCATTTATTCAATCGTTTTTCATGAGAAAAATACTGTTGCTTCTGCTTGCTTTCGTCAGTCTCACTTTGACCTTGAAGGCGCAGACGCAGTCCCTGGAGGACCTGAAGCTCCAGTTGGAGCAGACCGACACCCTGTATGAGGCCGAGAAGTATGACGAGGTCCTCGAAATCTGCCTGTCCATTGGGTGCAGTACGGAGCGGTGTGACTCGGAGCAGGAGCGCACCGTCTATGTACGCAGCCAGATTTTGGCGTGCCGTTGCTATGACCAGCTGGAGCGGTATCAGGAGGGATACGAACTATCCAAGCGGTTGATGGCAACCCAGTTGACCGACGAGGAGAAAAAAGAACTGTCGGATGCTTATGTGAATAGCGCCTATTTTCTGGCGGTACCGATGATGAAAGGAAAAAATACCGACTATGGCAAGGCACGCGCCCTGCTCGAAGAGGTGCTCCCCTATGCCAACGAGAACGATTGGACGATCGTGATGAACAAGATAGGTGCTTCTTGGTATTTTGAGGGGTCGGTTTACTACCGAAAGCAAGATTATGATAAGACCAAGGAGTGTGCGCGTCGTGGTGTGGAGGTGTTCAGAAAAACAGGCAAGGTGAGCGACGAGATAGCCACGCTGAACCTCCTGGCTGACGCATACTATTATCAGTATGACTTGTCCAGTGCGATGGAGACGTACCGCTACGCTTTGTCGCAGGCGAAGGAAGCCGGTGAGACGGATTTGCAGATGAATGTCCTGAGTGATATATGGAGGTTGTGCAACCTTATCGGCGATGTCCAGATGGCGCAGGGATGCAATGTGGCCATGGACTCGCTGGCGGAGCAAACGACTGACGAGGTGTCGAAGATGACTTATTATAACCTGCAGGCAGAGAAGGCCATGAGGCAGGAAAACTATCGCGTGGCGGAACAGTGGCTCTTTCGGAGCGTCTCTCTGGCCGAGGCTTCGACGAGCGGGAAACTGGGCTCGCTGGCGGGAATTCCCTATTTCAAATTATCCGAACTCTATCTGAAGGCGGGCCGTTATGACGACTGTATAGCTTATGCGAAAAAATACATGGAGCCTCCCCATGAGGAAATGTCGGCCGTAGGCCTGTACCGTTTCATGGGATATGGTCAGTTTATGGCAGAAGCTTATCGTTACAAGGGGGACAAAGCGGGCTGCTACGAAGCGGTCGATACGCTCTTCCTGCTCCTACCCTATCTCTCGGACCCAGAAGTGATCAATTACCTTTATATCCGGCGCGGCTTCTGTCGTGCTGCCTTTGGCGATCACGAGGCGGCGCTGGCTGACTATCAGAAGGCGGACGAGATACTCGCCACCAAGTATAAGCCCTCGGACCAATGTCGGGTTCAGCTGCTTGCTTTTTTGACCCGCCAGTTTCATGCAGTGGGGCGTGATGCGGAGGCGGAACAATGCAGCCGCAAGAATCTGGCTTATACCAAGGAATTGAACGGCGAGAATAGCTTACAATATATCAAGTCACAGATACGGTTGGCTCAGGCCGAAGAATGGTCCGGGATGATAGTGCAAGGGTGTCAGGACTACCTGCAGGCCGAGGAGCGTCTGGAGCGGTGGGTACGCGACCGTCTGCCGTATATGGATGCCAATGAGCGCAAGGGATTTTGGAGTCCCCTCTCAGAGCTGTTCACGCTCATGACCCCTTATGCGCTAAGCTGGCGAACTACAGACGGCATTTACCCGTGGATGTTATGATGCGCTGGTGATGTCGAAGGCGTTCCTCTTGGACTCCGAGCGTTCTTTGTACGATATCATCAAGCGGGAGGGAACAGATGAGGACATGCGGCAGTATATGTCCATCGTGGCAATGAAGCAGCAGATGAAAGGCTGGGAGAAGGATTATCAGCAGAATGCCGCCCGTATCTTGGAGGCTTCCAAACAGCTTGAGGTGATGGGACGCGGACTGCAGGCACGCGTTCGGGGATATGGAAACAACACGGAGTTTATGGATGTGGACCATGAGGCGGTGCGCCAGTCGCTGCACAAGGACGAGACGCTCATCGATTTCACCGACTATGAAACGAAACCTTCGGGTCGCCACTATGCTGCCTATATCGTTCGCCAAGAGCAGCAATACCCGCTCTTGATGCCTCTTTTTGACGAGTGCCAAATCGACTCGCTCTGCATACCGCAGCCCTATCTTTATTATGATCAGGAGTATTCGCCCGCGATATTGCAACTTCTATGGACTCCCTTGGCCTCGCAGTTGCATGAGGGACAGACGGTTTACTATGTTCCATCACAGCTTTTGTTTAATATAGCATTGGAGTCGATTCCTCTTGCGGATGGTACGCTCTTGGGAGATCACTATCGCTTTATTCGTTTGTCGTCGGCTCGCGAGCTGGTGCGGATGAGAAAGGCAGACACGGTAGCTAAGGAGCGCACGGCGGTGCTCTATGGAGGACTGCAATATGATGTAGCCTCGACGACCATGCAAGGTGAGGCAGAGAAGTCTGGGCAGTACCCCTTCCCTCTTGCCGAGGAAGATGTGGTTTGTGGGGGTGGAACCTTTGCTTACCTTCCAGGATCAGAGGAGGCTATCCGAAAAGTGGAGCGTATCCTTGGCGAGCACCATTGGAAAGTATGTACCTACACGGGGGCGGAGGGGACGGAGGAGTCTTTCCTGGCCATGAACGCCCACTCACCACGTATCTTGCAACTCTATACTCATGGATTCTATTATACGCCAGACAGGGCGAGCAGTATTGATTATCTCAAGGGATTCACAGATGCGATGCAGCTCTCGGGTATCGTTCTCTCTGGAGGCAATGCGGCATGGACTGGTAAGGAGTTGCCCGATGGCGTGAGGGGTGGAATACTCACGGCGGGAACGATTGCTGGTATGGACCTGAGTGGCACCGAACTGGCTGTTCTGTCAGCTTGTCAGACGGGTTTGGGCAAGGCTACTCCCGAGGGGCTCTATGGCTTGCAGCGCGCTTTCAAGAAAGCGGGTGTCGGTACGGTAGTGATGTCACTATGGGAGATCAGCAACAATGTCTCCCAGGAGTTTATGACCATCTTCTACGAGCGCCTTATGGCACAAAATGGTGGTTGGGATAAGCAGAAGGCATTCAGAGAGACTAAAGCCATCATCCGCGCGCGCCACCCCGAACCCTACTATTGGGCAGCTTTCGTGATGCTGGACGGATGCTTCTGATCGAGAGAGACTGGACGGATGAGTTTTTCCTTCAGCCTCTCCGCCCGCGAGCTTGGAACGAGAAGGAGGTATACAGTCACCTCAAATTCGCAACTAAGCCCTTCAACGTCCTTTTTGCGTGTACACGTCTTCTCATTACTGAAGCATCAGATAAATTGAGGCTGAAATACCCACTTCTGCCTACACCATCCCCTTACCCCACAATGCGACCTGTAGCCTTGAGTCCGAACCTCTTTACTTCGAGTCTGTGGATAATGGTCTTGTAAAAGTTACGGATAAGTGCTGAAAGAAGAAGGAACACAGTGTTCTCTGCCATGAAGAATTTGGGCAATATGTCCTACCCGAAACCATTGTTCATATCCTAAACAGGAAGTCGCCAAACGTGACTTGTTATGCACTGCGCCGTGAGTTAAACTTGCGCATATCAAGCAATCAAGTGGAAAAGGCAAATGATTTTGTCGTTGCAACTCGTCAGAAACATATTTGATACGACCATGGAATTATGCAATTCTTTGCAAGCAAAAAACGTTCGTTAACATGTTTGTGTGTGTGTTTGAAACACTTGGGTTGGTGGCCTCTGCCCAACTCCTTCATGTGGTCCGGTTGTGAGATGAGACCGTTTTCGGTCGAAGTCTCTACGGCTTGGTTGGGATGAAGTGAGCGGGTCAGAAGTGCAGCACATGCTGTTTCTGACCCGCTATTCGTTGTGATGGAGCGTGTTTGGGAAAGGATTCTGCTAGATGGATCTCCTTAGGCCGCAAGCGCCCCAGAGGCTACTTCGTGATAAGGAAGTCTGTATTGTCTGTTGTCAGCTTGAGCGTCTCGGTGTGTCGCTCCATGACGGAGAAGGTTTTGTCCTGGTAGCGCAGATAGTGGACGGTCATCTCGTTGCCCTTGAGAGAGAGTATTTTCATAGCGCAGAGCGTGCCGTCGGAGAAGATGGCTTGTCCGTCTTTCAGGGTGAACATCGCACTGCCGTTGGCCGTCCAGTAAGGCGTCTGGTCCTTGTAGTCTCCTTTGATCTCCATGAACACGGCGCGTCCGTCGTTATAGAACACGAAGTGGTTCTGCTTGCTGGTCACGTTCCTGTTCCATGTGCTGGTGATTTTTCCGCCCTCTACGATTTGTCCCTTGCTATGGGTGATGAGCCAGGTGCCCTTGATGTCTCTCATGGTCAGTCCCGTGGCAGAGGGAGCGTTTTCGTCCCAATAGTCTCCAGGTCTCTCGGTGGAAGGGTCGTAGATACCGAGGAGGTCGGTGCGATGGCTGGAGAGGCTGAGCGTGTCGACGTATTGTTCTACATCGTTGGGGTCTCCGTCGTCATAGATGGTGTAAACGATGACCATCTCATAGTCGGTACAGGAAACGATGCGTACGTCGTGGAGCGTGCCGCCCTGGAACGTGGCGAGCCCGTTTTGAATGGAGAAGGAAGCCCTCTCCTCGACCTCCCAAAGACGCTGGTCGTCCTCATAGTCGAGGAGTAGGCAGCGTCCGTCGGCATAGAAGACAAAGTGGTCTTGGTCGCGTTCCACATTCTTGTCCCATTGCTTTGTCACCCTGCCGTTCTTAATCTCTTTGCCGCTGCTATGGATGCGCTTCCATGTTCCGACAACTCGCTCCATCGTCAGGTTCGTCGCAGTCCCTGTCGGAATTGTTATGCTGACGTTGTCATCATCATCGTCGTCACCACATGAGGTGAGTGTGACTGGTAGGGAAAACATTGCTGTGAGGAGCAGCAGGAGGTGGAATTTCTTCATCATTTTCTTTTTCATTGATCTTATGGTAGCATGGTTGTGGCAGTGCGTTTTGTTGTTTTCTTCTGGGACTTGCGTTGGTGCGTGCCCGTTGTCCGTGGAGTCTCGCACTACCCTATCGGTTCCTCGGACATGGGCGCAAAATTATATAGTCGGTTGGAAAGATGCAAATTTTTCCACACTTTTTTCAGAAATTTCCCTACTGTTATAGTTTTTTTATGAAAATGGAGTGGATATGGCCGGTTAGGGAAATGGTTGGAAAACTTGTCTTATACATACTCATTTGGCGGAATGATATAAGGAAATCCTGTTTTCAGATACGGATATAAAAAAAAGTGTCCGACTCTCCATGAGAATCGGACGCTTGGTAGGGACACCCGGGCTCGAACCGGGGACCTCTGCAATGTGACTGCAGCGCTCTAAACCAACTGGGCTATGCCCCTATATCGTTCTGACGGGGTGCAAAGTTAAGCAATTTTATTCTAACCGCCAAATTTATCGAACGTTTTTTGCATTCGCTCTATTGATAATTATTGTTGTCCAGTGTTTTACGATTCTCATTTGCGCTGCTGTGTACTACAAACTTTTCTGTGCGAAAAGATAGATTCCGTGGAGATAAGCCCTATGGGGAGGTAAGAGCGTAGAGCACAAAGGGCTACGCCTCCATCTGAAAACGGGTGAGTGGAACCAGTCTGAATGGCTTGTCCTGGCCCTCCTTTCTTCCTTCCTCCTCCCTTGTTCCTCCTATTGTTTCCGTATCAATCCCGCATGGTTTCCGTATTCTTTCCGTATTGTTTCCGCTTCTGGAAGCGAGAATGATAGAACAACGAAAGAAGGAGGAAAGAAGGAAGAACGAAGGACGATACGGAAACCATGCGGGATTGATACGAGACCGATACGAGACGGAGCGACTTCCGTCTGAGGAGGAAGGTGAGTATTCTAACTTTTTCATCATGGTCGGATAGGTATTATGTTTTATATTTTGTCGCCTTGCCACGCATGGTGTCTCGAGGCAGGATTGCCGGCACGCCGGCTGTCATGACTTAGGTGTCATACAAAGATAACCTTCCGTCCGACCGAATGCAAGACGATTAGCATGAATTAACGCCCCATTAACGCTTGATCCGTATCGATTTAACAAGTCCACTACCCGCCCAAACTCCCTTTGTTACTATTTCTTTCACACGCCTCCTACTTTTTGCCGCAACCAAGGCCTTGCTGTTCATTTCTGCCTGCCGCTCCGATACGTCTCTCAAGTGAAGTTTGGATCATGAATAAACGTGACAACCTTTTCCAGGGTTGCTTATGTCGAGAGGCAAAGGTAAGTTAAGGTGAGGGCTGATCGTAACTTATCCTTCTCTTCGGCCCTACTCTGCCCTATTGATGTTTAACGTTTAACATTTAACGTTTTCGTTATCGTATGAGCCTGCCAGCTTTTATGAACTATTTCTTCTCACGAACAGGGATAGTAAATATATGAATATATAACGATATAACCAAAACAATATAAGACGATATAAATATATAATTAAATGTGGATAATATTTTCATTGCAAGAGGTTTGTTTTCGGGAAGTTTGTTGGAGGAGGTTGAGATTGGGTTGTTTTTTAATGGTCAGATATGTATATATGGAAATATGGATAAATGGATAAGACGAAATATCGAAAACGATAAATAAAGATAAAATTAAGTGTTTAAGTAGTGGTTTTCTTGTTGTTATCAGATGTTTTGCTTAATTTTGCAGGGTGAAATGATGATTCTGGTTGCTAAAAGCGGATTCTTTGTTTTGTGATGGCTTAGTTTTAAGTATATCCATAAATATGGATATGTTGATAAAAACATTTTGTCGAACAATGGGTGGGTCAAGGACTGTGAGTCGTGTTGTAAAGAAATCAATATATATGGAAATCCATTATTAAACAAATGATGAAATAAAGATTACGATAAAAGATGAAATCCTTATATATTGAAAAGAAGATAATGAAGAGATGACATGATGTTACCGAGCAATCAGCAACGATGCTATTTCCATAAGAGGTAGGAGAGAAGAAAGAGAACATTTAAAAGTGAAGTATAAGAACTATATGAAGAAGAAAAGCTATTTTGAAGTCAGCTCGGTGGTGAATCGCTGGCTGACGGTAGGACTTGTGCTGGTAATTGTGAGTTTGATGCTGTCGCAATGGAGTTCAACCTTTACGGCAGCCAGCGACGCCATTGCGGGTTCGTTTGGCAAGGCTCTGAACACATTTATGCGCACGGCTGTAGGCAATGGAGTGGTCAGTGTGCTTTTCGGCGTGGGCCATGTGTTGCTTTTAGAGTTTTTTCGTCGCGGGATGCGCCGTTCAGGCGATCGTTTTTGGGTGCTTGTCGCTTTGTGGGAGGTGCTCGTCGGCGCATCATCGTTGGTTACTGCTGTTCCTGGGCGGGACACATTGTACGCCTATGCTCACAACCCGACGGCGTGGGACAGTTTCCGTGAGACGTTTCTCCTCAACTATCGAGTCCTCGCAGGGATGGTGCAACTCCTTGTTTCTTGCCTATGTATTGTACGTTATCGAGGTCGCATTCGTTTGTTCGGCATCACCAAGTTGATCTGTTCTCTGCTGGTGAGCTTGGTAGGGGTGCTCTTTTACAATTGGGCACTCCAAGCCACGGACCAGCAGGGAGTCATCCTGACGAGCTACTACGCCCTTCAGGTGCTGATGGCCATTATTCCCCTTGTCTTCTTGCGCCTTTCAATGAGTACGCGTATCACCGTTCAGCCTGCCGAGGGCGGTTCGGATATGCAGTCGTTGTGAGCGCACCACGGAGCAAGTTCTCGTTTTGGAATCTTCTTTGCGAGAGGAACCATACTAAAAACAGGTAAAAGTATATGAACAAAATCATTCTTTCAGCGCGCGATTGGCGCATCTACCGTGCACTTTGGCTGCTGATGGTGATGGCCCTTGTGGTCGATCTGTGTGCAGTTTTGATGGAATCGGACCTGCTGACGACTACTGCCGCCACGCTTACCGCAGTCGAGACAAGCGACTGGCTTTCATTTTCCTCCGAGGCAGTATGTTTGTTGTCTCTCTGTGGTCTGTTTTGGCTTCTTCGCAGCGGTCGCGAAGTGCCTATTCGTTGGCGCAATGGTTGTCTGGCGGCTTTCGTCGTAACCCTGGCTTATGCCATTACTTCCAAGCTCCCAACCCTTCTTTTTGGCCCTTTGTCGCTTGATGATGGCCACTGGCTGGTCGATTTTTTCAACAGTTGTGCTGACATTTTGATGCTACTGGTCCCCGTGGCCATGATAGCGCTATTCATGCTTGGTGCTTCTTTGTGCGAAAGGGTAGGAAAGTGGTCGATTGTGGCGTGCAGCGCTATTGCCATCAATGCACCCCTCATAGTCACCTTTTTCTTTCTAGGCATC
>ULIT01005178.1_pt1 | contig 10989 bp, 8 predicted proteins | sample 1950521 | NCBI WGS metagenome assembly ULIT01 (sample SAMEA4835454, study PRJEB28245) | human gut metagenome | biome: gut microbiome; material: fecal sample | place: Denmark | collected 2008
TAGGAAATTTAGATTATAGAATGCAAATAAGGCTAATATAGAAAGTATAAATGTAATGAATAATAATTTGAATCCACTATATGAGCGTATAGTGGAGAAAAATATTATAAGGAAGGTTATTGCAAAGGCTTGAGTACTCTGTGTTGTTATCAATGCAATTAATATGACGATACATTTCTTTCTCTCTTTTTTCCATAATTCATTTAAATTATTAAAGAATAATATACCTACAAAACATATATAACCACCATATGCCCCAGGTTCCCAATAAGGACCACAGTTTCTAATTCTTTCTATTTCATTTAATCTTATGTTATATATAAATATACTTTTATAACTTGTTAAATCTAATAGATTGGGTGTAAAGCCAGTTATTAGCATAATGAAAAACAATATAATGCTAATTAAGGCTAGATAATATGTGATGTTAAAATAAATATAAGAAAATGATTTACCAGTGAATTGGGTTATAAAATATCCTGAAAAAATTAATAGAGGCAGTTCTATAATAGCTCTTTTTGAGAATACTCCCCAATATTTAGCTTGAATAAATCCTATAATGACATAGGCAAGAATATATAGAATAATTTTTTTTTCGATTTTATGTTTTTTGTGAATAAAGTATATAATACCTATTATAGATAATAAATATGTTTTAGCGGGTATTAATACTCCGCTTGGAAATCCACATAATATTAAAAACAATAATATTAATACGTACTTCCAGCGATTTGTGGTTGATTTTAATTCTATGCTATTATTGCTTATCATTATCTATTTTTTTTAGAACTTTACAAGGGTTTCCTGCAGCAATACTATCAGAAGGAATATCTTTTGTTACGATACTTCCACTTCCAATAATACTTCTAGCTCCAATATGTACACCTTTAAGTATGATGCATCTAGTTCCTATCAATACATCATCTTCTATTATTATAGGTTTGTTTTTGGCTTTAGGACCATCTGTCTTATCATTTCTTCTTTCTAAAAAATTTAAATTGTGAGCATCTGTATCCATTATGATAGTATCTGCACCAATTTTTACTCTATCTCCAATTGTTATAGATATATTAGACCTTATACATGAACTACTGATGCCAACATTATTCCCAATAGAAACTTGCGAATTTTTATTTAAAAAAAATCCACCTCTTATATTCCTTGCAATGGGGTTTAAAAAATCACCACTGTTATAAGTGAAATTATCACCAATAGTCAGATGAGAATTTTCATTTATCCTGAGGTAAATTTTATTACGTATACAGAAATTTTTTCCTACTGTAATATTAGGAGACTTAAAAAGGAGCTTATTATATCGTTTGTATATATAATTTTGTATTTTTAAAATTAACTTTTCTAAAGATAAAATGATATTCATATAACTTTTTAATGTTTTGTTGATTTGAATTTATAAAAATGATTCTAAAAATAACTTATAATTGAGTTGAATATTATCATCTTTTGAATCATATTTTATGTAGTTCTCCATTTGTTTTATATTATATTCTAATTCTTTTAAATTTGTAAAAGTCCTTGATGGATAATCTTTAAATTTATCTTTTATATTATTTGTTGCGTATCTCAAAAAAGGTATTTTATAATGTTCTAACTCAAATAAGACTGTTGAATTAGCAACAATGCAAAACGAAATTTGGTTTAGGAATTTCTCTAGTGATGTATTTTTACTGCAATTTTCTCCTATTGTAAAGTCAACAAAGTTATTATATTCATTACCTGTAAAATTAGGATGGTAGCGTAAAATGTATTCATATCCATTTTCTTTTGCAAATTGGTTGACTATTTTAATCATTGGCTCGTTATTCTCTTCTTCAAATTTGCCATCTAAAATGATACCTATTCTTTTTTGAGACAAAGACGTTTGTATGGGTTGTTTATTTATACATTTTGCTATTCCTAAAATTTTAATTTTATTTTCTGGTATTCCTGCTTTAATAGCTTCATTTTGAGTAAATTTGTTCCATACAAGGAAATAATTGCTTACAAATGATTCAAATTCAATGCCTGCAAAATCTATATTATTTGTTACTTCTGATCGGGGAGCTAACATTATGCCATGTTGTAAAGTAGCTGTTTTTATACCTTTATGTTGCAAATATTGAGATAAAAAATTTTGGTAAGTTTCAGCATCGTAAAAAAATATGCATAAATTATATTGTTTTTTATAGATAATTTTTTGCATACAATTTTCAATATCTTTAAAATCTATTAAAATACGAATGAAAGACAGCTTTTCATTAAGGCTATATTCTTTTAAAGAATATATTTGTTTAAACCATATTATGGATTTAATAAGATTTGAAAGAGTTCTTTTGAACGAAAAGGTTTTGCTTACATTTAATATTAAAATGTCATATAAATTTTTATTAATAGATTGTTGTACATTTGAAAGCATTTCTTTAATATCTTTTCTGTATGATTTACTTTCGATAAAAAGAATTTTGCTATCTTTTTTTAATGGAGATTTTTCCTTTATATTGATGTGACTTATAAATATTCTATAGATAAGTAGACCTAAAAGTTTAAAAGATGTTGAAATCTTATTATTTAGTATCCCTTGAATTTTATTTGTTGTAAGATAGTAGTAGAATAATTTTGTTATATTAAAATTTTCAAATCCAGAGATGTGCATATTATTTTGCTGTTAGAATTAAATCTGAAAATTCTCGTACGCATCCATAACCTCCACAAGAAGCCATGATGCAGATTCCTTGTATTGCTTTTATAGATGCTATTGCATTATTAGGACATGCAGCAACTCCTACAGCTTCAAGAAGTTCATGACAGTTGATATCATCACCAATATAGGCAACTTCATTTAATGTTATTCCTAATTGGCTACATATTTCTTGTGCTGCTGCTAATTTTCCACCATTTCGTTTTCCTTGTACTAGAAAATCGATTTTTAGTTTTTTAGCTCTGTTTGCAACAATTTCGGTATTTTCTGAAGTTATGATACCTGTCTTGATTCCTGCTTCACGAAGTAGTTGGAAGCCCATGCCATCACGAGTATTGAATTTCTTCAATTCGTCACCTTTTTCAGAATAATACATTCCTCCATCCGTTAAAGTTCCATCTACGTCCGACAGGAATAACTTAATTTGCGGCTGAGAGGTACGTTTGGATAATACATGCTTACGCATCAGGTTTTCAAGTATGATCCAATCGTCCGGTTCGTCTATCTCTGTAGCGGTATATTCAGGCATTTCATATATGCCAATTTTTCCACTTAACCGGTTGCCTGATTTTAAAATATTGCTGACTGTATTAATGTAGAAAGCTCCGTTTTCCATTAATTCGCCCTTGAAATTTTGGCGTCGTGGACGATTCATGTAATCATAGTTTTTACTAGTTCCATCTTCGTTCCAGAAGAAGCGGTAGTTTCTTACACAAGTCAGCATAGAGTCATATATCCCCTTTTGATAGATACCTAACGCTTCTGTAAAGTGTTGGGTTTCTGTTAAAGGAGAGGTAGCCTGAACCAACATGAAAATATCTTCTTGCGGTAAGTGGGCATAATTAATATATTCCAACATTACACTTTCAGTACTAGCTGTATCACAGGCGTTTTCAGCAGAACGTCGATATATTTTAGTTTTCTTATACGATTGCGCTAATACGGTTTCTTCTATTTTGTCTGAATCTGTAGCTACTATGATTTCGTCTATTAAATCACAACCTTCTAGAGCTTCAATATTCCAGCAGACTAAAGGTTTGCCACAAAATGGCTTTATATTTTTGAGGGGAATAGATTTACTTCCCCCTCTGACTGGTATAAATGCTATTGTTTTCATTTGTTAATTACCATTTAACTTGGTTCTTTTTTAGTTTGTTTCGTTGTACTTTTTCGATATCAAGGATATCTTCTTTTTTATATGTCAACGCTTTAGCTACAGCACGGCAGTCACGTGCCAGTTTGCGAACACCGTCAGGTTCTAGTGATGCTGCATGATCGGTTCCTTTCCAGGTACGGTCAAGTGTATAATGGCGCTCTATCCATTCAGCACCAAGAGCTACAGCTGCTGAGTCAACAGCGATACCTAAATGGTGACCGGAAAAACCTATTGCTTTTACTCTGTCTGCGTATAATTCACGCAGACGGGTAATCTCTAATAAACAAATGTCTTCAAAAGGTACAGGATAACCAGATGTACAGTCGTAGATTACCAAATCTTTGTTTCTACCTTTTTCCTCAAAGAAACTGATAATTTGTTCTTCTTCTTCTCTAGTTGTCATACCAAAAGAAAGATGAATTTCTCCACCAAAGTTGTCACATAGATAAGTAAGTAAGCCTTTGTTTAAGTTACATGCAGAAGGCACTTTTATCAGATTAGGTTTTAGGGTGCAGATTTCCTTTGCTGAAGTAATGTCCCAAACAGAAGTTGAATATTCTATACCGTATTCATTACACCATTCTTGTAGTTGTCTATGTTGATCTAAATTAAATTCAAGAAATTCTCTATGCTCACCATATGTTGCCCCGTAAGAGTTTTGTGGATTTGGGTGGGGAGCATTATATTCTTCTGGAGTTAGCAATTCTTTGTTACATCTCTTTTGAAATTTGACAACATCTGCTTTACAGTATGTAGCAGCTGTCATAATCATTTCTTTTGCAATTGCCATATCACCTTTGTGATTGCAACCTATTTCTGCGATAATTTTTGGAGTTTTCATTGTTTTCTTTATTTAATGTTTTTATGTGGATAAGTTCCCAAATCCCAAAAGAAAGTATATTTAAATTTATTTGCTGACATTAGGTAAGCTCCAATTGTTCCAGCAGTTCTTCCACCTATGAGAAAATCACATTTGGAAAGGATGTATAAAGAGGAAAGATAGTCTAAATTCATTTTTATTTTGGAGTTTTCTTTATAATTGTAGTCGCAAAGATATTCACATTCTATTTGCCCAAATCGGAGTTGGTTGATGTATAATAATTGGTTCCCAAATTGCTTCTTGAATAAATCTAATATCCGAATATCTTCTGTTGCCAAATAAATCCATTCAAAATTAAGTGTCTCTTTTAAAGATAATATTTTCTTGATTACTGTTTCAGGTGTTGGTTGTATTGGATGTCCAGCGGGTTGTTTATCAAGATAGTCTGTACCTCTACATAATACACCAAGAATATTTTTTCTATTTTCAATAATGCTATTATATGTAGTTGATAAATATTTTTTTGTATTATCATTTATTTTAATATGTTCTTTATAGATTTTTGCCCAATTATCTAGTTTATATTGATTATTATTTTGCAATAAACTTACACCTATAGCATATTGCAACTGGGGTACTTGTCTATTACAACTTACTATTATGTTTTTTGATTTTTTTACATCTTCTAATGTATAATGCGTAGGTTGTTTGAAGAAAAACTCCCATGGATTTTCTGATAACTCTTCATTGAAGCAATTTTGAGAATTTTTCATGTCAATGATTGGAATGTATTCTTTATCAATTGCATATTGAATATGTGACAAAATAGATTTTACTATAGCAAATAAACCGGCCATTCTAAAATCTATTTTGATAATATAAAAAGTAATATTAGGATTTTCATTACCTAATGATAAGTGTTTTTCTCTTGTTTTGTATAGATAACTATAATATTGAAATCTGTTTTTAATTTTTTGGAATATGATTGAAAGATTTTTTACCATAGTAGGAAAGATTATAAATGGTATTTATTTTTAATGGACTGAAGTATAAAAATCTTATCTTCTTTATTTAAGCCTAAAATCCAGATTACAATAGCAGATAAAACTATTGTTAATAAAACAATGCATATTACCCATATAAGGGAAGTATGATGTAAACTTGAAATTTTAGTTATTAAAAGATAAACAATAGAAAATGTGAATATATACCTAAGAAATATGTTTTTAATGAAATATTTTAAATCCATATTTGTGACTTTTGATGCTGTAACAAGAATTGATATGATAAACAAAATAGAACAAAATAGCTGAATATAATATGGTAATAAAGTTATATTAGGGTAGATTCTTAAAAGGATGTAAGATAGTGGAACATTCAACAATACTATGGAACTCGAAAAAATTTGAATATATTTTATTTTATTATATGCTTGACATACAGCAATAATTTGTGCTACGGTAGATTCGATCAGAAGTGAGATAATGATTAATTTTACAATAGTTGACGTATATAATGGAACCGTGTTCCCAAGCCATAATGATAAAATGAACTCAATGTGAACTATACAAGGTATTGATACTATCATAAGTAGATAGAAGGCAATGGTATTACTTAAGTATGATAGTTTCCACATTGCTGAATTCTGGTTAGAAGCATATAGTTTAGTTATTTGCGGCCTGGAAGCCATATAAATATTGGTTATAAATTGTTCAAAAACTCCATTTATTTGTATAGCAATGCTATGTGCGGCATTCAATATAGTTCCAAAAAAAAGATTCATTATTATATTTATACCTTGTTTTTTAAGAATTGTTGCTAGACTACCTATAACATTATATCCAGAGTAAACTAAGAGTTCTTTACCTTGTTGTATGTTCCATGATAACCTGTAATTACGGCATTCTGAGAAATTTCGATGACAGTAAACTTGATAAATTATTCGTATTATTATTGAAATTGAACAAATTAATATTGCATAAGTAATTAGATGATCAAATAAAATGAATTGTAGAAGTATAGCTACCAACAACTTTAAAGTGCATTCAACGATACTAATATAGGCAAAAAACGACATCCTTTCATGTGCGATTATAGTTGCATTGTAAGGTATAGAAATTAAATTGATGGAAAAAGATAAAATAGAAAGTTGGAAAACCCAATTAGCTGCATTCAAGCGATTGTCTCCTATATTCATGTGGTAATTTAAAAATAAATATCCACCAATCTCAAGTAACAGAAATAAAATAAATGTTAATGCTATATACGTCGTAATGGTTGTGTCAAAAACTTTTTTTAATTGCTCGTTATCCTTTCTTCCTATTTCGAAAGCAATAAACCTTTGTGAACCAGATGCTAATGATCCACCAATAAATGAAAATATTGTGACAATTCCTCCTACGACGTTATAAATTCCATAGTCTTCTATTCCTAATGTCTTTAATATGATAGGAACAGTATAGAGCTGTATAAGAATAACTAGAATCATTCTTATATATAGCAATAACGTATTTTTGGCAATTCTTTTATTATTATATATTGTATCTGACATATTATGTGTTGGAATATATTTTGCTTATATTCTTAAAATTTTCTTTTAATATATTGGATTTGTTGTTGATTTATTTTTGCTATACGGATTTGAATTTTATTAATTTTTTACAATATGGATATATTATTAAGATCCATGCACCTGTACTACAGATTGTTAAAAATATAATACCTATGAAAATTACTTTTCGATTAGTACCGGAAGGTTGCAAAGGAATAGTGGACGGTTCTACTACAGCAAATACGGGTTTCTCTTCTTGTATTTTAGCTCGGGCAACCTGCAATTGCTGTGCTACCTGGCTGTAAACTTGATAAGCAAGATTCATATCGTTTTGGAGGCGTTCCTGCTCAGCGCGTACGCTCTGGAAAGCAATATTGCGGTTGGTGTCGAAATAATGGGCATACTTGCTTTGTGCTTCGTAATACTCTTGCTGGCGTTCGTGGTAGAGTTCTTCTAGATAGGCACAGTCTTCTTTTGCTTTCTTAATGCGGTAGTCGATAATATACTGCTGGAGTTTAGCTACTACGGTGTCGGCTACAATCGCTGTTACTTTGGGATCTTGTAAGGTAACTGTAATGGTAGTCATAGCTGTTTTTTTATCAACTTCAGCAAGAATTGATTGTCTGAGTCCTTTTACCTTTGCTGCCTCCTTTTCTGTCAGTTGGAAAGGATTTAATATTGCTGTTGTATCTGTTTTTTCAGTAAAAAGTGATTTGATTGCTCCGATAGCCATACCAGGAGCAGCTTTAATATATCCCCACCAGGGCTGTTTCTGTTCATCCAAATAGGCTACTAGAGTTGTATCCAATTCGCCGTCAAGTGTCTGTACACGGGTATTAAATAGTTCGAGTACGAATGGAGTAGAGGCTACGATATCTGGTGCAAGAGTTACGTTCAGTGCATCATTGCTGCTGGTTGTACTTCCGCCTAAGAACGAAGAAGCCAGGCTGGCAAGTCCTCCACTTGCTTTATCTCCGCCCATTTCGGGAGAGAGAGTGACGGTTACGGTGTACTGCTTGGGGATGCTCAGGGCAATGATAATGCCCAGCACCACGCCTACGCCGGCTGCCTTATATAGTGTTTTACGGATGTCAATAATTTTATGTAATATTCCCATCCAATCTATTTCAATTGAGTCGTTTTCCGGCTCCTGTACCTCCGGATTCTGGTAGTTTTTGTTTTCGGTCATAGGTTTTATAATGAGGAAAATGCCACAGGATGTTTTCCTGTGGCTTATGAGAAATCTATATTATTTTATCAAGTTAGCAATGGATGCTGCCATGGTTCCCAGTGAAGCGAACGAAGTGGCATAGCCCAGTATGCTGCTTAACTGGTTCGGCTTGTGACGTTTGCTGGGCACGATGATTTCGCAGCCCGGTTCGATCTGCTTCTTGCCGCTGCCTTTCACTTCGGCTATCTGGCCGTTCATGTAGACAATGAACTTCTTGCTCTTCTTGGCGTTCTGGCTGTAGCCTCCTGCCTGGCTCAGGTAATATTTCACACTTTCGCCCTGCTTGTAGGATACGGTGTTGCTCATCATCACTGCACCGCTGATTTTCACGGTGTTCACGTATTCGGGCACGCTGATCACGTCGCCTGCACGCAATACGATGTCGGCATCGCTGCCCGGATTGGCAAGGGCTTCTTCCAGGTTGATACCTACGGTAAAGGTGTCGAGTACTTTCAGACCGAGTGAGTCGATGGCTCCGTTACCCATTTCCTTGCGCATCATATCCACTACATCCTGCATGCGGCGTTTCTCTTCGTCGTTTGCTACACGGGTAAGCTTGGCTCCCTTTACGTAGGCAAACTGAGTGGCGCCTCCTGCCTTGGCGATGATGCTGCTGATGCGTTCGCTCTTGGTGGTGAGGGCGTAGGTTCCGCCGTAAAGCACTTCACCGTCTACCGTTACGTTCTGCTGGGCGCTGTAGCCCGGGCTGCGGCGTACGAATACCTGGTCGTAAGGCTGGAGAGTGAATCCTGGTTCGCCGTCTACCACAAAGCCGTCTTTCAGGCCGAAAGAGAAGTTCTGTCCGATGGTAGCGGGGCTTTCGGTGCTCTTCGGATCTTTTACGCGGCGTGCCACGTCGACACGTACTACGGAAGCCGATTCACGCAGACCGCCTGCGGTGATTACGAGGTCTTCGAGGGTCATATTGTCGGCATACGGATAGTCGCCCGGATGAGCTACTTCGCCGAATATCTGTACGTTGCCCAGGTCTTCCAGGTCGTGGATGCTGGGGATGTAGAGTACGTCGTTTTTCTGCAACGGGATGTCGGGCTGGCTGCCGTCCATGATGGCGCGGATGTCTATCTGCTTCACTTCGCGGGTCTTGTTTTCACGTTCGCGGTACAGTACGGCACGGCCCGTAAAGGCGTCGGCCATCAGTCCGTCGGCTTTCTCTACCAGTTCGCGTACGGTGTTCAGCTTGCCGCCCAGCTCGTAGATGCCCGGACGGTATACGGCGCCGCGCACTTCCAGCTTGTTGGTAAAGCGGTCCAGAATGGCTTCGGCGGTGATTACGTCGCCGTCGTGCAGCTTGCATACACTGTAGTCGGTGTCATCCACGGTGTTTACCTGATATTCCTTACCGTTCTGGCGCACGATGCGCAGGCTTTTGGTATAGGCGTCGCTGGTAAATCCGCCGGCATATTTCAGCAGGGTAGAAAGGGTTTCGCCTTTCTTCATTTCGTAGCGCATGGGGCGTTTTACGTTGCCTGTAATCTGTACCAGTTCTTCGTAGGCCGGAACGATAATCACGTCGCCTTCTTCCAGGCGGATGTCGTCGCGGGTCTTGCCCTGCATGATGAACTGGTAGACGTCTACCGTAGCTACGGTCTGTCCGCCGCGCGATACTTTCACGTTACGGAGGCTACCGATGTCGCTCACACCGCCTGCACGGTAGAGGGCGTGGAATACGGTAGAGAAGGCCGAGAGGGCGTAAGTGCCCGGCTGTATCACTTCGCCCATCACGTTGATCTGGATGGTGCGGGTGTTGCCCAGCGTGACGCGTATCTGGTTGCTCTGGTCGGAATAGATCTTGCGGAGCTCGCCGGTGAGGTACTGCTGTGCACGCTCGATGCTCATGCCGCTCAGGAATACAGGGCCGAGCTGTTCGAGGTTGATGGTTCCGTCGGGTGAGATCTGCTGGCGGATGGTGTTCTGGCTGGCTCCCCAGATGTCGATTACCACTTCATCGCCCGGACCGAGACGGTAGTTGGGCGGGGTGGCTATGTTGACGTTCGGTTCGAACGTAAGGTTGCGGGTATTGAAGATGTTGCGGCCGAATACGGCGTCCTGCTGTGCCACTTCCTGTGCCTGTGGCTGTTCGTCGAGCAGGGTAGAATTGTCTTCCTGCACTTGCTGGCGCAGGCGTGCTTCTGCCTTGGCAGTTCCGCTCAGGTCTTCCGAGCCGGTGTTTGTCTGCTGTTCGTACATTTTCTTCACGCGTTCCGCCTGTTCGCGGGTTACGCCTCGGCGTGCCAGCTCTGTAGCTATGGTACGCTGGTCTTTGCCTTGTTTTACTCCATCTTTAGCATATTCCAGCACTTGCTGGTCGGTCATGCCCGACTGCGCCATGAGCAGGGGCGAACATGCCATAAAAATAACAAGTGATAAAGCTTTTAGTTTCATGCTTGTCTGTTAGTGATTTTATATTGTTTTTCTGAATTTACTCTTCGATGGTTTCGCACCAGGTGTAGCTCACTTTGAGCAGGGCGGTGCTTTGGGGCATTTCGATGGCGATGTAGTGGCGGCCTCCGTAGCG
>ULIT01000303.1_pt1 | contig 10865 bp, 9 predicted proteins | sample 1950521 | NCBI WGS metagenome assembly ULIT01 (sample SAMEA4835454, study PRJEB28245) | human gut metagenome | biome: gut microbiome; material: fecal sample | place: Denmark | collected 2008
TTTTCATTTAGGTTTTGATCTATAAGATTTCTAAATTCCATTAATATGTAATTTAAAAAGAATTATACTATACATTATAAAAACAACACGAGAGAGGATGCTAAACAACATCCTCTCTCGTGTTGTTTTATTTATTCTTTATCCATAAATTTGTGATATCAAAATAATATTAATTAAATATGAGTTTATGGAAGCAAAAGAATTAAATTTCAGAGGATTTAAAGCTAACGGATTTCTCATGCTGGCTATGCACCTGTTATTGATCTCAAGCATCATTATTTGCTGCTTTATGCAAATGACAACTCCATTCTTCATATTGGGTGGAGTACTCTTGCTTATCTGGTTTATTTTATTTGGTGGTTATATGCAACTGGAACCTAATGAAGCGCGTATCATGGTCTTTTTCGGGAAATATAAAGGAACTTTCAAAGAGACAGGATTCTTTTGGGTAAATCCTTTCATGAACAAAAAAAAATTATCCTTACGTGCCCGTAACCTTGATGTAGAACCGATCAAGGTAAACGATAAAATAGGAAATCCGATTCTTATCGGTCTGGTACTGGTATGGAAACTGAAAGATACATACAAAGCCATGTTCGAGATCGATTCACAAACTATGGCGAGCGATACGACCTCTTCTGGTAACGGCAAAGAAATCAGTGTTGGAAATGCTGTAGCCAATCGTATGAATGCTTTCGAGAACTTTGTGAAAATACAGAGTGATGCAGCTCTTAGACAAGTAGCCGGACAATATGCCTACGATGACAATGAAGCGGGAACCGATGAACTTACTCTACGTTCGGGAGGAGAAGAAATCAATGAACAACTGGAACAAAAGCTGAACGAACGTCTGGCTATGGCCGGCATTGAAGTTGTAGAAGCACGTATCAATTATCTGGCATATGCACCGGAAATTGCTGCCGTCATGCTACGTCGTCAGCAAGCTTCGGCCATCATCAGCGCACGCGAAAAAATCGTAGAAGGAGCCGTATCAATGGTGCACATGGCGCTCGACAAGCTTTCTCAGGAAGATATCGTAGAGCTGGATGAAGATAAAAAAGCTGCTATGGTAAGTAACTTGCTTGTTGTGCTCTGTGCCGACGAAGCCGCCCAGCCGGTTGTGAACACAGGAACGCTGAATCATTAATCAAGAAAACGGCCAATGGCAAAAAAAGAGAATACGACTAAAAGTTTCGTTCTACGTGTAGATGCCGCAACGATGGAAGCTATCGAAAAATGGGCTGCGGATGAATTTCGCAGTACCAACGGGCAACTTCAGTGGATTATCAACGAAGCATTACGCAAAAGCGGAAGATTAAAGAAAACAAAGAAAACTGATACAAAAGAAGAATAATATGTTCACCATCAATTTAGGTCCGTTTTCCGGAAAAAACGCTCCTGAAATACATTATCATCCATCTATCGCAGATAGGATATTAGAAGGCACAGCAGCTCTCTGCCTGCTTTCTGGCATCGGAATAGTATGCTGGAATTATTTCCACACAGACATCCTCTCTGATTATGGAGTATATGGAATATTCATCAGTATAGTAGTATTTGCTTTATTGTTTGGAGGAGCCTATGCTCCCGTACGTTGTATCAATTTTCCGGTACGCATTGGAAAACATAATGTTGTCAAACAATATATACTGGTCACTAAACTCATACGTATCTTCAATATCTTTTTGACAATGTTTATGGTTGCAGGCATTTTATCTGATTATTATAAATGGGTAGCAATCTTAAAAGTTATTTCATTGATAATATGTGTTTTATCAATTGGCGTATATTATATACTGGCATTCCGATACAAGTAAAATCTACAAAATAAAGAAAGAATTGAAGCCTTAGCTGTCCTTACGATAAAAAGGACAGCTAAGGCTACTGAAAATCTGTACAAATCATTGTAACTTTTGTACAGATTTCTATAAAAAATTGCTGATGTTTTTATGAAAACATCAGCAATTTTTTTCTTAAACAAGTTTTCTTCTGTTTTTCCCTTTTGTACCCTTCACATGCATGAGTTATTATACGATAAAAGGAAAATTCAATCACCCCATTTTTCAGTCTAGAATTGGAAATAGATAAACGGCTGTATGTCGCTGCTCTTTACCTGTATGACCAGAAATATCAGGGCAATCAGAATCAATGCCTGTCCTACCAACGGCATGCGTGTCATGCCACGGCTACATGCATTCTGCCAGCTATCCGGACACCAATGAAGTATATAGCCTATTCCCATCAGCACGAATACTTTCCAGTATCCTTCTACGAGTTGTACGAACAGTTCGGGATGGAAAGAAGTGAATATCTGACGAATCATCGATACTGAACCCTCGAATTCGGTGTTACGGAAGAATATCCAACAGAAACATACGAAATGGAAGGTAATGATGACAGCAAAAACGCGTCGCCAGCCGGTACTGCGGTAGTTCTTAGGGCGATGGAACAGACTGCGGATAAATTTATGCACGGCCAGAGCTACACCGTGAAGTGCTCCCCAGATAATGAAATTCCATGAGGCTCCATGCCACAGACCTCCCAGAAGCATGGTCAGAATAAGATTGATATAGGTACGTATCTTGCCTTTCCGGTTTCCTCCCAACGAAATATACAGGTAGTCGCGCAACCAGGTGGACAGGGATATATGCCAGCGATGCCAGAAATCGGTTACACTGTCCGACTTGTAGGGTGAATCGAAGTTTATCGGGAAACGGAAGCCCAACAGCAAAGCAATACCGATTGCCATATCACTGTATCCGGAAAAGTCGCAGTATATCTGTAAGGCATAGCCATAAACACCGAATAGGTTCTCCAAACCGGAATACAGACTGGGATTATCGAAAATACGCTCTACAAAGTTTATACTTATATAATCGGATATAACGGCTTTCTTAAATAATCCGCTCACAATAAAGAATACTCCTTGTCCGAACATTTCTTTCGAAACGAACAGGGGCTGACGGATTTGCGGAATAAAGTCGCGGGCACGTACGATGGGACCTGCTACAAGCTGTGGAAAGAATGAAACATAAAACACATAGTCCAACAGACTGTCGAGAGGCTTCAAATCACGACGGTATACATCAATAGTGTAGCTGAGCGACTGGAACGTAAAGAAAGATATTCCTACGGGAAGGAAGATATCGAAAGCTTCATAATGGCCGTTCCACAACGGACAGAGTATTTCATAGAAAAAGTTAGTATACTTAAAATAGCACAACAGCCCCAAATTGATACATAAGCTCACTACAACCAGCATTTTACGTTTCCAAAGAGTCTCGGTACGTGCCATTCTAGCGGCCAAGAGATAGTCGCTTACAGAAACGATTCCCAATAAAAAGAAATAGACACCGCTACTCTTATAATAAAAATAATAAGAGAAAGCTGATACAAAAAGCAGACGTGCCGTAGTACGTTTCTGCAAAAGTGCATATATCAGGCTGAATCCGAGGAAAAGAAACAGAAACAGTCCGCTGCTGAATATCATCGGCTGCCGGGGATCGTAAGTCAGTATGTCTGCCAGTTTAGTCCAATCTAGTTGCCACATAATTATTGTATGCTTTTATAAATGCTTCATGTAATAATAATCCTTGTAAAGTATATCCTTCGCGGGTAAAATGTATTTTATCGCGCTGATACATTTTTGCTGCATTCCAGTTAAGGCAGGCACGTTGCCGGCCGCCTACAATGTCGTACATATCCCAGATAGCAATGCCATGTTCACGGGCAAATTCCAACTCGTTTTCTACAACCAGCGGTGTACGTGGATTGATAACTCTGCCTCTTCTCCCGTTTCTGACATATGCTCCCGGAGGAGTTGTCATGAGAAAATGAACATCAGGACACGCTGTCTTCAACATATTTATCAGATGGCTCATAGCTTGTGTATGCTCCGATGCATTATAACGACGTGCATGTGCCTCATTGGTCCCGAATGACAGTATGACCAGATCGGGATGTAAATCTACAATTTCACGAATGCGTTCCGGAGTAGAATAAGTCTGGCAGGTTGCTCCGTTTACACCAAGAATATGGTATACTATGCCGTTCGAACCTGTTTCCTTTGCTATTCCAGAGGTCTGGTACGATACAGGAATATGCTCTACTGCCTTTGCTCCAAAATCATCTTCCAGACAGCAACGCATTACATAGGGAAAAACATGACCTCTGACGTGTGAATCGCCTATATGTACAATACGTAACGGACGGTCTAATTCTCCGAGCTTTTCCCAAAAAGGATATAAAGAGCCCGCAGGATCTGTCAGTTCGTTTTCTGTAACATTCTTGAAAACATCGGGCATCGGGCTGTCTACTGCAACAAACTGCATGAGTTGTTTCATCTCACGGCTTGGATAGACGGGGGATGAATGTGTATCCGGCTTTGGACATACAGGTATAGCATCCTGTGCATACCCCGGCCTCACAACTAATAGTCCCAGAGCACTAAGCAGATAAAAAATCAGAACATTCAGCTGTTTCATAGTGCATTAATTTTCATATGCCTTACGCTTTTCGTATTGCTCCTTGTCGTACATCAGTGCTTCGAACAATATTTTTGCCAGATGTTTTCCTCCTCGGAAATTAATATGCGTATAGTCATAATTTGCCATTGCCGGTTTGCTGTTTACCATTTCTACCATACTTCCTTCCCCTCCCATCGCTTCGAACATATTCCAAAAAGCAACATGAGTATTTGCAGCCAAAGCCTGCTGGTAGCGGATGAGATTTTTTACTCCAGGCATAGTTCGCAACTCTCCGGTTTCTGTTTTATTTTCTCTGTCACCGATTCCGATTATCAGAATAGCTGCTTCAGGAAAAGCTTCTTTCAGATGTCTGACAACTTTCTCCATTTCGTGTGTGTAATAAGAATAGTTGGATACATTTTCGGAAGCGACATTCAATCCATATTGCAAAACAATCAGATCGTAGGTACGCAAGCGATTGTATGCTTTCAGGATAGACAGAGGAATGCTGGCCAGTTGCTGTCCGCTACTGCCTCGGGTACTGAAATTATCGAGTATAACTCCTTCTTTCGAATCCATTGTAGCAGCAAAGCACCGGGTATTTTCTCCAGCCTGCAATACGTTCCAAGATACATTTCCTATTCTACCTTCTACCTGGGCAACCTGCATTCCCGTACTGTCGCCGGGGAAAATGTATTCTGTATCCTCACCTCCATTGACTTGTACGGAAAGTTTTACGGAATCAGACGAAAAGAAATAGAAAGAAGATATATCGCATGTATCCAAACAAGAAGTATAATTTTTACCACCTTTCAGACTGACAGATGCTCCCTGACGAGGGATAAAATAATGATTGGATATATCTTGCATGGAACGATGAAAGGCAACGGAATCGGTTATAGCATGACTCTCCCACCCGCTGAAAGTGTGTTTTACAGTGGGACGGAATCCAGCAATACGGGAAGTTACAGGCACGTATCCTACACCTCTTCCTCCAAACTTCTGCTGGAACAGAGTACGTAAATCGGCTGTCAATATATCACCTTCTATAAAGGAATCACCAAAATAAGCGATACGAACGGGACGATTGAGTGAAGCACGATTCTCCAAAGCTTCATAGAAAGCTCCCATTCCCAACTCTAAAGAATCTGCATAGTCTTCTATACAGGTCATACCAGCCTTACAGGTATCAACAAATATAGGCTTTGCCACAACAGGCAAAGGTATGGAATCGGTATCGGAAACTTCTTCGATTACAGGATCAGGACGTAAGTCGGATAATAAATCGACCTTACGCAAAGGACTCCCGTTAAAATTTACAGGAGGCAAATAATAGAGTACCAATAGTCCGCAGACTACCAGTAATGTAAAGACAAAAGTTATTGTTATTTTATTCTTCATCGATGATTCTTTGCAAACAGCTGCAAAGATAGAGGTTTTTTGAAGAATATAGGAGGTATTATCAAGGCTTTTCTTTTACCGACTGTAAAAAAGCATCTACCATCTGCATACCTTTCGGAGTAGTACTTTCCTCTCATATGCAGGAAAGTAACTTCACTATAGATTTCTGAAATAGGGTAATTTTCTGTTATATCCGAATATATCAGCATTTCCATCTGCATCGACATTGCCTGATTAATAATGGCAAAATTTATATCATTACGGAATATGCCTTCTTCTACTCCCTTTTGGAAATGTACCAATGCCGCTGCATCGTTCAATTTCTGATGTTCGCGTATATATGTCAACACATTAGGATACTTACGTAAATCGCGGAAGAAAAGCGGATTTATCTGTCCCAACTCATTCAACTTACGCTTATAAAAAGCAAAGATTACTTCCAAAGCATTCTCAGCTCTGGAAGCAACTTCGCTAATGTATGTACTCATCTCTTGCTGGTGCATGGCAAACACTTCCAGCAAAAGCTGTTCTTTATCGCAGAATAGCTCGTAAAGAGTCCGTTTGGATATAGAAAGTGCGCACGCAAGACTGTCCATATGAACATTCTTGATGCCAAATTTGGCAAAAGCACTAGAAGCTTCTAGTATCACTCGTTTCCTCAGCTCTGCTCTGTCACACTTATTTCTCTTTACGCCTGCCATAAAATACAATTAATGAATAATGCCTAACTTCGATGTTTTTACAAACTCTATAATCCGTTCGATTTCCAGACTATTGGGAACTTGTTCCTGAATACGAAGCAATGCATCGTGCTGAGAAGTATTTGCCTTATACAGAATACGATATGCCTGAGCAATATGTTTAATCAGAGTTTCAGAGAAACCTGCAAGCTCGAGCACTTTCGTATTTATGCTGTAAAAAGCAATAGGTTCGTGAGCTGCCACGATATAAGGAGGAATATCTTTGATAAAACGGCATCCTCCCTGTACCAGAGAGTAACTTCCCAAACGTGTGTTACCCTGCATCAGCACATTGGATGTAAGAATCGCACAGTCCTGGATAATACAATTACCAGATACCTGCGAGCCATTTCCGATAATACAATGATTTCCAACTTCAACATCATGTGACAGACGTGCACCTGTCATAATGAAGTTTCCATCGCCAACGCTTGTAGCATGTCCGGCATGTGTACCACGAATAATCACAGCATTTTCACGGATTACATTATTATTGCCAATATAGGCTAATGTATCTTCACCTGTATAAGCAAAATCCTGTGGAACTGCAGCAACAACAGCTCCCTGATACACTTTATTGCCATTTCCCATGCGAGTACCACTCATCAAGCTGGCATAAGGCATAATCACATTATCGTCGCCTATCTCGACATTTTTGTCGATATAAGCAAACGGATGTACCGTAACGTTTTTCCCAATCTTGGCAGACGGGTCAACGTAAGCTAAAGGACTAATCATAGTTTCTTTCATATTTAAGGTTAATTATTCTCTTCCTCCTCCCAAAGCACTATACAAGTTTATAACAGCTTGCATACGCTGGAAATTATCAGAAACCTCGCTCAGCTGTGCACTCAGCAAATTCTGCTGTGCTGTCAGAATTTCCAGATAAGTGGCTTCTCCACTCTGGAACAAAGCTTTGGTATAAGTAACAGCTTTATCCAACTGTTCTACCTGTCCACGGTCTTCTATAAGTTTCTTGTTCTGTGTATCATATAAGAACAATGCATCACTTACTTCCTTACCAGCTTCCAATATCGTCTGCTGATAGTTCATCTTGGCAATTTTTTCTTCTGCCTTAGAAACTTTCAAATTGGCTACCAGTTTGCCGTTATTGAATATAGGTTGAGCCAATGAAGCCAGTGCCTGCAACATAAATTCACCCGGATTAACTACAGATATACCAGAACCGTTTGTCCATCCAGCTGTTCCTGTTATGTTCAAACCTGGATAGAATGCTGCACGGGCAGAGTTCGTGGTATAATAAGCTGCTGCCAATGTCATTTCTGCCATCTTTACATCAGGACGATTTTCCAGCAACTGCAATGGTACACCGACTGTCAATTCTTCAGGCATCACCTGTTCGTCCAGAGTATTACGGTCGATAGTTTGCGGAGCTTTAGCCAGTAATACAGCCAGAGAGTTTTCTGTTTCTCGTACCTGACGTTTCAAATCCATCAGCGAAGCTTCTACCTGATGACTAGCAGCACGCATCTGCGCAACTCCCGCTTCGGTTGTCATACCAGCGACTTTCATAGCTTCCATTACACGTACATTTTCTTTGTAAATAGCAGCAGTTTCTGTTGTAATTTCCACCTGACGGTCGAGCATCAGCAACGAATAATAAATATTGGCTATGCCACAGATAATCTGTGAACGTACTGCCTGTTCCGCATACTTGCTTTGTTCATAAGCAACTTTCTGTCCACGTTTTGTATTGAGAATCTTGCCAAACAAATCGATTTCCCAACTTGCAACAGCTGGAAGTTGATAAGCTTTTACATAACTTCCTCCTCCCATACTAGTTGTTGTTCCTTGAGGAGCCAAGTTTATAGAAGGCAGATACGACAGTTTTGCAGCAGTCAGCATCACTTTTGCTTCCTGTACACGAAGAGCTGCAGCCTGCATATCTACATTGTTTGCCAATCCTTCTTCAATTAAAGCCTGCAATTTTGCATCGCGAAAGACTTCTTTCCATGGCAAGTTTCCCATATTTGAAGTATCGGCAACCAACGTATCGGTAGCCGACGCCGGGTCACGATAGATGCCTGAAGCATCTATCGATTCCGGACGATCGTAAGCTTTATAGATGTGACAACTGCTCATCATGGCAGCCAGACACATCGCACCTAATATTTGTTTTTTCATTATCGTCTTTATCATTTATGAGTTTTAGCAGTAGGAGAATATTGTTCGATTTCAGCCTCTACTTCACTTTCGTCAAGGCTATCCCATTCCATCGGCTTAATCTTCTCCTGTAGCCATTGGAATATAACAAACAGTACCGGAACAATGAAGATTTGCAGAATCATACCAATCAACATACCACCGATAGCTGAAGAACCCAGAGTACGGTTACCGTGAGCACCTACGCCAAACGCAAACATCAACGGAAGCAATCCGACAATCATAGCCAAAGAAGTCATCAAGATCGGTCGCAAACGAGCTGCCGCACCCAGCACAGCTGCCCAAGAAATACCCATACCTTGCTTACGACGGTCGAGGGCAAACTCTACAATCAAAATTGCATTCTTAGCCAACAGACCCATCAACATAATCAATGCAATCTGCATGTAGATGTCATTTGACATAGTTCCCAGAATCATCTTCAATGCTGGTATATTTCCTAATGCACCGAATCCGTTAACGAAAATAAAGCTACCCATCAAACCGAACGGAACTGAAAGCAATACAGCCAACGGAAGAATATAACTTTCGTACTGAGCACTCAGCAACAAGTAAACGAATACAAAACACAACACGAAGATAATACCTGTTGTACTACCACTTGTAGATGCCTCTTCACGTGCCATACCTCCTAATTCGTAACCAAATCCAGTAGGTAAGTTTTCCTTAGCAACTTCGGCAATAGCCTGCAATGCCTGACCTGAAGTGTATCCTGAAGCCGGAGCAACCATGACTTTCATAGAAGTATACAGGTTGAAACGGTTGATGATATCCGGACCATACACTTTCTTCATGCTGACAAACTGTGTAATAGGAGCCATTTCGTTACCACTACGAACTTTGATACTGTTCAGAGATTCCATGTTTTTAGTAGCATCCGGCTCAGCCTGAATCATTACACGGTACATCTTACCGAAACGGTTGAAGTTTGATGCATATAAACCTCCGAAGTATCCCTGCATAGTAGAAAGAATATCGCTCGGGCTGATACCAGCTTTCTTACAAGCTGCGGCATCGATATCCAGCTGATATTGCGGGAAGCTAGGGTTAAATGTTGTTTTTGCTGAGTTGATTTCAGGACGTGCTTCAAGCGCAGCTCTATAGTTATTGACTACTTCGAAGAAGTGATCCAAACTACCACCGGTCTTATCCTGCATATTTAACTCGATATCACTTGATACAGAGTAACCCGGAATCATAGGAGGAGCAAAGAACAATACCTGTGCATCTTTGATGATTTTCTGTGCACGCATGAACAATGTTGCATAAATAATATCAGAGTTCTGCATCATAGAACGTTCTTCCCAGTCTTTCAACTTGATAATGACAGAACCGTAAGAAGGTCCCTGACCACCAATGAAGCTATATCCGGAAATAATAGTACGAGATTCAACAGCAGGTTCGGCTGCAACCAAACTATCTACTTTAGCCAAAACTTCCATTGCACGTTCCTGAGATGTTCCAGGAGGTAAAGTTACAGCACCCATGATAGTACCTGTATCTTCATTAGGAACCATACCTGTAGGAGTGATCTTCATAAAGAATACAAGCAAAACAATAGAAGCTGCTACCAAACCTAATGATAACCATTTCTTATGGATAAAGAATACAACACGTTTCTTGTAACTCTTCAACAATGAATCGTAAGCAGCGTTGAATGAAGTATGGAAACGATCGATAACACTCATTTTCTTTGGCTTGTGTTCTGAATCATGTGGTTTCAGGAAGATAGCACACAAAGCCGGAGACAGTGTCAACGCGTTCAATGCAGAGAATGCAATAGAGATGGCCATGGTAATACCGAACTGACGGTAGAATGTACCTGCTGTACCTCCCATGAAACTTACCGGAATGAACACAGACATCATGACCAATGTAATTGAAACCAATGCTCCACCCAGTTCGCTCATGGCATCAATAGAAGCCTCACGAGATGACTTATATCCCTGGTCCAATTTTGCATGGACACCTTCTACCACCACTATGGCATCATCGACCACAATCGCAATGGCAAGCACCATCGCCGAAAGAGTCAGCAGGTTCACACTGAAACCAATCAGTTTCAGCACAAAGA
>ULIT01013772.1_pt1 | contig 10084 bp, 9 predicted proteins | sample 1950521 | NCBI WGS metagenome assembly ULIT01 (sample SAMEA4835454, study PRJEB28245) | human gut metagenome | biome: gut microbiome; material: fecal sample | place: Denmark | collected 2008
AGTGCTGAGTTACACCCTCATATTGTACTTCGTCATTCTTTTATCCAGTGCTTCGTTGCATTCCTAGCTTCTGTTTTCTGCCTTTCTGTATAAAATCTATTTTTCTTGCTAAGTTTTTTTCCTTTTTCTTTGTGCATGTACATTCTTTTACTACATTTGCAGTGTACTATTAATCTAATACACTATTGTTCTTCAGAAATTATGGGTGATAGGCCTTTAATCCGTTATTTCAGGAGGATACTGGTGATGGAACATCAAATATTAATATGTTATGCTACAAGTAGAGAATATTTCGTTCAGTTATGGACGCCGAAAGCCCGAGGTGTTGTCGGACTTTTCGTTTTCCCTGGAGAAAGGCCGGGTGTATGGGCTGCTGGGGAAAAATGGAGTGGGCAAGTCCACTCTGTTGTATCTGATGTGCGGATTGCTGACGCCCAAGCATGGCCGCGTGATGTATCACGGGGTAGATATGCGGAGGCGTCTGCCCGAAACGCTTCGGGATGTATTCCTGGTACCCGAGGAGTTTGATCTGCCTGCCGTTTCGCTGGTTCAGTTTGTGGAGCTGAACAGCCCGTTCTATCCCAACTTCAGCAAGGAGGACATGATGACCTACCTGCATTTGTTCGAGATGGATTGGAACATTCATTTGGGTGGGTTGTCGATGGGGCAGAAGAAGAAAGTGTTCATGAGTTTTGCGCTCGCCACGCATACCTCGCTGCTGTTGATGGACGAACCGACCAACGGACTGGACATCATGGCGAAGAGCCAGTTCCGTAAGTTCATCGCCTCGGGCATGTCGGACGAGCGGACGATTGTGATTTCCACCCATCAGGTGAGAGACATTGACAATGTGCTGGACCATGTGGTGATTATGAACAACAGCCGCGTGCTGCTCGACGAGTCCATCGTCCGCGTGACTGAACGGTTGGCTTTTGTGGAGAGCGATAGCCCTGCTCTGGCCGAGGAGGCTTTGTACAAACTGCCTTCGGTGCAAGGCAACAGCCTGCTGCTGCCCAACCGCGAGGGCGTGGAAACGAAGCTCAACCTGGAGCTGCTCTTCGGTGCCGTGTTGGCCGACCCCGAGAAGATAAAGGATTTGTTTCATTCTAAAGTGGAGGAGGAGAGATGATGCGTGATCGTTTTTTCAGCATGCCGCGTTTTCTGGATTACTGTCAGAAAGATTTGGTGGAGAACTGGCGGACGAATGTGTTGCGGCTGGTAGTGATGTATGGCGCTTTGGCTGTCATATTCATCTGGATGGGCTATTTGGAATATCATTGGGATTCGAGCAATGCAACTTTCTACCTGGAAAGACTTCAAATGTCGGATTCCCAATACAGGGACCCAGTTTGGGGTGCTCAGTTTGGAGTAGGATGTTTCCTCATCTTTATAATGGGAGCTTTGAGTGCCTCGTTCGTGATGGAATTCATGAAAGACAAGCGCCGTCGGATTTCGGCTCTGATGCTGCCGGCCACGATGTTCGAGAAGTACTTCTCCCGCTGGTTCATTTATACGCTGGTCTTTCTGCTGGCCTATGCCGTAGCTTTTGTATTGGCGGACCTGACGCGTGTATTGGTCTATTCGCTGGCCTATCCCGACTTCACTCAGGTGATACAGACGTTCCCTTACGGACGGTTGGGAACTGAAACCATGTTTCCTCCCTTCTTCAGTACAGGACGGTGGACGCTCTTTAGTTTTTCCTTCTACTTTGCCGTCCAGAGCGCCTATGTGCTGGGCAGCGCCTTGTGGCCGAAGAATGCGTTCATTAAGACCTCGGCAGCTTTGATTGTTGTTATCTCTATCTTTGTGGCCGTACTGGTTTCGCTGGTCAAGTCGCTGACCTTCGGTCCTTATGGTCCCGACATGGAGGAAGAAACGGTGATGACGCTGTTCACTTGCCTCTTGTTTGCCTTTGCCATCTTCTGCTGGGTGACGGCCTACTATCGTTTGAAGGAAGCGGAAATCATTAATCGTTGGTAAGTATGGATTTTAGAGATACGAAAGCTATTTATCTGCAGATTGCCGACCGCATCTGCGACGAAGTACTGGTGGGAAAGTTTGCCGAAGACGGCCGCATTCCCTCGGTGCGCGAGTATGCCGCCGTGGTGGAGGTGAATGCCAACACGGTGATGCGCTCGTTCGACCAGCTCCAGTCGCAGGGCATCATCTACAACAAGCGGGGCATCGGCTACTTTGTGGCCGCGGGTGCCCGCGAGCGGATTCTCGCCCTGCGCAAGGAGCAGTTCCTGACGAACGAGGTCGACTATTTTTTCAAACAGCTGTACACGCTGGGCATTTCCGATGCCGAACTGGCGGCGATGTACCGCAATTATACCAAGAATCAAGAAAAGAATAACAAGTTATGAAACGAACTACTTATGTTATATTGGGTGTGCTGCTGGCCCTTTTGGCTGGTATGAGCGTCACCATTATCTATTGGGGAACGCACAGCGGAAGTGCGTCGGACATGACCATCCGTTTGGAAGGAGAAGAGCGTGTGCGTCCGTTGCCTGCCTGTAAGGTCATAAGATTCCGCATGGATAGAATGCTGCATAAACAAGATGGCAACGACGAGTTGAATTATTATTTGGCCGTTAATAATAATAATATCCGTCTGAAAGTGACTTCGGCAGACACTACTGCTGGAAGCCTCTTTTATGTAGCCGATATAGAGGAATTTATGGACTTTCAATCGCAGGGAGATACGTTGGACATTGTGTTCAGCTTTCCGCCCGAGAAATTGAAGAAGAAAATGCCACATGGAAAAATACCTTCCTATTTTAGCCTGCAGGCTGAGCCTTTGGAATTGCGCTTGCCCGAAAGCGTTGAGTGCTTGAAAGGAGAGGTGTTTGATGCAGTAGAGTTGCAGGACTTGCAACGCGATTCGCTGTTCATTGATTTCCTCCACAGTCCTGCCACAGTGTTTGTGCAGAATTCCCACTTCCGTGCTCTGTCTGCCTTGTCGCGTCAGTTGTGTTTGAACAGCGGTTCTGTGGACCGTTTGTATCTGAATTTGGGCGGACTGTATAATTTTAAGGTTGAAACAGACTCCTTCCGCATCGATACCGAATACTTGAGCGGCTCAAGGAATGTGGACTTCCAGGCAGATCCTCAGGAAGGCCGTCGTATTCTGTGGAATCCCCTGTCGAAGAATGCCAAGCTGAATCTGAAAATAAAGAATCCAAGTGAAATCCTCCTGCGCGACTGAGCAGGGGGATGAAACGAAAAAAGGAATTGCGGTTGCAATTCCTTTTTTTTATTGGTTGCGGAGGCAAGACTCGAACTTACGACCTTTGGGTTATGAGCCCAACGAGCTACCAACTGCTCCACTCCGCGATGTTCTTGATTTCGGGTGCAAAGGTACGACTTATTTTTGAAAAAACAAATATTCGGCAGATATTTTTTTTATTTCTTGTGTGATAATGGGAAATGTCTTACTTTTGCACAGATTAATACGCAATGTGCAATTATTAAACCATGCCGTTATCCAAGACCAGAGCCCAGTTAGTGGACGTCGCCCGTCAGCTTTTTGCGAAGATGGGCGTCGAGAACACCACGATGAACGACATCGCCCTCGCTTCGAAGAAAGGACGACGCACGCTCTATACCTACTTCAAGAGCAAGGAGGATATCTACCTGGCCGTGGTCGAGTCGCAGCTGGACATCCTGCTGGACACCATGAAGCGCGTGGCCGACAAGCACATTTCGCCCGACGAGAAGATGCTCGAGATGATCTACACCCGCCTGGACGTGGTGAAGGAAGTGGTCTACCGCAACGGTACGCTCCGTGCCGACTTCTTCCGCGACATCTGGAAGGTGGAGAAGGCACGCAAGCGGTTCGACGAAAAAGAGGTGCAGCTCTTCAAGGACGTGTTGCGCGAGGGTATGGAGACGGGCGTCTTTCAGATAGACGACCTCGACATGACGGCCGAGCTGGTGCACTATTGTGTGAAAGGTATCGAGGTGCCCTATATCCGCGGACAGATCGGAGCCAATCTGGACGACGCCACACGCGACAAGTACGTGGCGCGCATCGTCTTCGGCGCCCTGCACCGCAAGGATCCGAAAGCACTGTGATACGGAGCGGAAAAGATAGTTTTACAACGAAGAAAAGATACTTTTAATTTTTAAACAATACGATTATGGGATTATTAACTGGAAAAACAGCCATCGTAACTGGTGCCGCACGTGGTATCGGTAAGGCTATCGCATTGAAGTTCGCCGCTGAAGGCGCCAATGTAGCATTTACGGACCTGCTAATCGACGAGAACGCCGAGAATACTGCCAAAGAAATCGAAGCCATGGGCGTGAAGGCCAAGGCTTACGCTTCGAACGCGGCCAACTTTGAAGATACGGCCAAGGTGGTAGAGGCCATCCATCAGGACTTCGGTCGCATCGACATCCTGGTGAACAACGCCGGCATCACCCGCGACGGCCTGATGATGCGCATGAGCGAGCAGCAGTGGGATATGGTGATCAACGTGAACCTGAAGTCGGCATTCAACTTCATCCACGCCTGTACGCCCATCATGATGCGCCAGAAAGCCGGCAGCATCATCAACATGGCTTCTGTAGTAGGTGTTCACGGCAATGCCGGACAGGCCAACTACTCGGCTTCCAAGGCCGGTATGATTGCTCTGGCCAAGTCCATCGCTCAGGAACTCGGCTCACGCGGCATCCGTGCCAACGCCATTGCTCCGGGCTTCATCATGACAGCCATGACCGACGCCCTCTCTGACGAGGTGAAGGCCGAATGGTGCAAGAAGATTCCTCTGCGCCGTGGCGGTACGCCCGAAGACGTGGCCAACGTGGCTACCTTCCTGGCATCCGACATGTCGTCCTACGTTTCGGGTCAGGTGATCCAGATCGACGGTGGCATGAACATGTAATTTGCGATTGATATGACCGTCGTTTACGAGGACAATCACATCATTATCGTCAACAAGACCGCTTCGGAGATTGTTCAGGGAGACAAGACGGGCGATGTGCCCCTTTCGGAAACCGTCAAGCAGTATCTGAAAGAGAAGTACCACAAGCCCGGCAACGTCTTTATCGGTGTGACCCATCGCCTGGACCGCCCTGTGAGCGGTCTTGTTGTCTTTGCCAAGACCAGCAAGGCCCTGTCGCGCCTGAACGAGATGTTCAAGAACAGCGAGGTGAAGAAGACCTACTGGGCCATCGTGAAGCAGACGCCCGCCGAGACCGAGGGCGAGCTGGTGAACTACCTGGTGCGCAACGAGAAGCAGAACAAGAGCTACGCCTACGACACCGAGAAGCCCGGCAGCAAGAAGGCCATCCTGCACTATCGGCTCATCGCCCGTTCGGACAATTACAGCCTGCTGGAGGTGGACTTGAAGACAGGCCGCCATCATCAGATCCGTTGTCAGCTGGCCAAGATGGGCTGCCCCATCAAGGGTGATCTGAAGTATGGCTTTCCCCGCTCCAATCCCGACGGCAGTATCTGCCTGCATGCCCGCCGTGTGCGCTTCGTCCATCCTGTTTCGAAGGAACTGATCGATGTGGTGGCTCCCGTTCCGTCGGACAATCTGTGGCGCAGCCTCACAAGTTCTTTGTAAAACCTGTATTTTGAAAACACTGATTTTCTATGAAAAAAAGACTGATACTCCCGGCATTGCTGCTCTGTGCAGGAATGTCCCTGCAGGCGCAGCAACAGCAGGCGTCTGCTTTCTACCTGCGTCCCGCCGTATCGTTGCGGGCACCCCTCCAGGGGGATAGCATCAACTTCACGGGCGACAAGTTTGCCATGAAGGAACTGTTGAAAACCAAAGTGAACCTGGATTTCGATTCCTATACCTACGACCGCGTCGAGGCCGATACCGCCGGCTATGTCCGTGTGGCCCGTGCCGGCCGTGACAATCTGCTCTACCTCTTTGCTACCAACCTGCGTGCCGAGCGCTTCATGAAGGGCAAGCTCAAGGTGGCTTCACCCGCCCGCTTCGAGGTGTTCGTCAACGGCGTGTCCAAGCATGTGAAAGATGCTGCCCAGGACAGCCTCTCGCAGGTGCATCCCGCTGAAATCAGCCTGCGTCTGGAGCCCGAAGCCGACAACGAAATCGTCATCAAGCTCCTTGCCTCGGCCGACGACAAGGCCGAACCCGTATTGAAGTGCACCTTCGAGGGCGATAAGGACTTCGAGAACGTGCCCTTCCACATGGCTCCCGACCTGAAGCGCCGCCTGTCGCTCTACAATACCGCCTTCGGACAGAAAGTCTACTCCGTCTCCCTCTCGCCCGACGGCAAGTACCTGCTGACCTATTATTGGGACAACTATTCCACCAAGCGCTCGCGCACGTGGCAGGAGCTGACCGAAGTGAAGACCGGTCGCATGATCCATCCCAACGTGCCCACCAATGCCCGCTGGATGCCCGTAAGCAGCAAGCTCTACTATACCGTGACGGGTGACGAAAAGAACGACTTGATTGTCTTCGATCCCGCCACCATGCGCGAGGAGACGGTGATGGCCAACCTGCCGGAGGGACGATTCACCTGGTCGCCCACGGAAGACTACCTTATTTATTCGTCTTCAGACGAAGGCGAGAAGGTCAGCGGCCCCCTGAAGCGCATGCTGATGCCCGACGACCGCATCCCCGGCTCGCGCAACCGCTCCTATCTGGTGAAGTACGATCTGAAGACGGGCGTTTCCGAGCGCTTGACCTATGGTTCGCGTCCCGTCTACCTGAACGATATTTCCTGGGACGGCGCCAAGCTGCTCTGCACAACGTCGAAACCCAACATCACGAAGTGTCCCTACAGCCTGACCACCCTGTTCGAAATCGACCTGAACACGATGAAGGCCGACACACTGGTGCGTGAGGACGCCTACCTCAACTCCGCCTCCTATTCGCCCGACAACCGTCAGCTGGTGCTGATCGGCAGTCCCGAGGCCTTTGGCGGCATCGGCAAGAACTGCGGTTCGCATCCCATTGCCAACGACTTCGACACGCAGGCTTTCCTGATGGACCTGACTACTAAGGAGATAACGCCCATCACGCGCGACTTCAATCCGTCGGTGTCTCTCCTGCAATGGAACCGTACAGACGGCTGTATCTATTTCAATACCACCGACAAAGACTGCCAGCACATCTACCGCTATACACCGAAGAAAGGTACGTTCGAGATGCTCCCCCTGGCCGAAGATGTCATTTCGTCTTTTACGCTGGCCGACAAGGCTCCCCAGGTGGCAGCCTATGTAGGTGGCGGCAACACCTCGACCGGCGTGGCCTATCTGTACGACGGCAAGAAACAGACATCCAAGCTGTTGGCCAATCCGATGCAGAAGACGCTGGACAAGATTGAGTTCGGCCGCATGGAAGAATGGAACTTCACGGCTTCGGACGGTACGACAATTGAAGGCATGATGTGTCTGCCTCCCGACTTCGATCCCGAGAAGAAATATCCGCTGATTGTCTACTACTATGGTGGTACTACACCCACTACGCGTGGCATGACCTCACCCTACAGTCCGCAGCTCTTCGCTTCGCGCGACTATGTGGTTTATGTCATCCAGCCCAGCGGCACCATCGGCTACGGACAGGAATTTTCTGCCCGCCACGTCAATGCCTGGGGCGACTATACGGCCGACAACATCATCGAGGGTACCAAGAAATTCTGTGAGGCCCATCCGTTTGTCAATGCCAAGCGCATCGGCTGTCTGGGTGCCTCGTATGGCGGCTTCATGACCATGTATCTGCAGACCAAGACCGATATCTTTGCCGCTGCCGCCTCGCATGCCGGCATCAGCAACGTCACCAGCTACTGGGGTGAAGGCTATTGGGGCTATTCCTACAACGCCATTGCCGCCGCAGGCAGTTATCCGTGGTCGCAGCCCGACCTCTTCACCAAGCACGGCGCCCTGTTCAATGCCGACAAGATCCATACGCCCCTGCTGCTCCTGCACGGTACGGCCGACACCAATGTGCCCATCGGCGAGAGCATCCAGCTGTACAATGCGTTGAAGATTCTGGACCGGACGGTGGAATTTATTACCGTGGATGGTGAGAACCACTTCATTGCCGACTACGACAAACGTGTCCAGTGGCACAACTCCATTATGGCCTGGTTTGCCAAGTGGTTGCAGGACAGCCCCGAATGGTGGAACGATCTGTATCCCGAACGTCATTGGTAAGCGTAGAAAAACGTCAAAACGATAAAAAAGAAAAAGCCGCCCCCAGAATAGACAAGACGGGGCGGCTTTTTTCTTGTTAGTGGCTTACTGTTGTTCAGCAACTTGGGCAGATGTTTAGTTTGATGGGGATGGATTGTTTCATGACCGATGAATAGTAGGGCTGAAAATCTTCGGTTTTTTGAATTTAGCTCTCCTGGCAACTTCCTGAAGGGAAGTGTGCCAAAGAGAGCTCTCCACAAACAAACATAAACAGGGCTGCTACAATACTAACGTTTTACTTTCACTTGCTTTTGAGTATATATATTGTTTAGGTTTAAGTTAGTCTGTTCAAGCAAGCGTTTGCTTACATGTAGAAAGGCTCAAATAGTGTGCCAGAAAACTCACTGTTTTCTTATATTTTTGATAAACAGCCTGTTAGATGCTTGTTGGCTGGAAGGGAAGTGTGGAAAAGGTTGTGGATGTGTGGAGTCGGGTGGGGAATATTTCCCCACTTTTATTCTACAATGAGTCCGACAGGTTGTAAAGTTTCAGTTTGTTGTATAGCGTCTTGCGGTCGATTCCCAGCATCTGGGCCGCGCGGCTTTTGTTGTTGCCGGTCTGGCGCAGGGCTTCCAGAATATGTTGTTTTTCCGTTTCTTCGTTGCGCAAGGATATGTTGGCGGTTGGCGTGTTGGCCGTCTGCTGCAGGTCGGAGAGCTCGTTCATGGTGATGAACTTTCCTGTAGCAAGCAGGGTGGCGCGGCGCACCATGTTCTTCATCTGGCGCAGGTTGCCCGGCCAATGATATTCGGTCAGGGCTTTGGAGGCCGCTTCGTCAAATCCCGTCAAGTGCTTGTCCATTTCGCGGTTGGCCTGGTCGAGGAAGAAGTTGGCGAAGAGCAGGATGTCCTCGTGGCGGTCCTTCAGTTGTGGCATGCGCAGGGTGAACTCGTTGATGCGGTGGTACAGGTCTTCACGGAAGTGGCCGCGTTCGATAGCCTGCTCCAGGTTTTCGTTGGTAGCCGACACCAGACGCACGTCCACCTGTATCTCCTTGTTCGAGCCGATGGGGCGTATCTTGCGTTCCTGCAGGGCGCGGAGCAGCTGTATCTGTACTTCGTAGCTCAGGTTTCCGATTTCGTCCAGGAAGATGGTACCGCCGTTGGCCGCTACGAAGGCGCCCGTCTTGTCGGTCAGGGCGCCGGTGAAGGCTCCCTTCACATGGCCGAAGAACTCGGAGGCTGCCAGTTCCTTGGGGATGGCACCGCAGTCGATGGCGATGAACGGATATTGGGCACGTTTGCTCAGCTGGTGGATGCGGTGAGCCACATACTCCTTGCCCGTGCCGCTGGCACCGTTGATGAGTACGGACATGTTGGTGGGTGCCACCAGCTTCACGTAGTTGTAGAGCTGCTTGGCGGCATCGCTTTCTCCCTCCAGAAAGTCCGACGCCGGTTCGGCTGGGGTATGCGCCGGTTTGGCCGGAGCTTCTTCCTGTGGCTTGGCGGCCGCTTCCCGTAGGGGAGTCTTCAGCGCTTCCTCCATTTTCTTCAGCAGCTCGTCGGGATTGACGGGCTTGGCTACGTAGTCCTGCGCTCCCAGCTTCATGGCCTGTACGGCCGACTGGATGTCCGCATAGCCGGTCATGATGATCAGTGGTGTCTGTCGTCCCTGTTCCCTCATCCACTTCAGCAGGTCGATGCCGTCGCGGTCGGGCAGGCGGAGGTCCGACAATATCAGGTCTATGGCATCCGATTCGACCATTTTCTGGGCACGCGCGATGCTGCTGGCCGATTGTACCTGAAAACCTTTCTTCGTGAGCCATGTCTTCAGGATCATGCTGTAAGTGATGTCATCTTCTACTATTAATATAGATTTCATAGCCTGAATTTTATTTTAATGTTACAAAGGTAAGTGGTTTTGGCTGATTTTAGTATATTTGCTTCTGGAAGTTACGAA
>ULIT01007296.1_pt1 | contig 10078 bp, 9 predicted proteins | sample 1950521 | NCBI WGS metagenome assembly ULIT01 (sample SAMEA4835454, study PRJEB28245) | human gut metagenome | biome: gut microbiome; material: fecal sample | place: Denmark | collected 2008
GCTTGTTATCATAGATAAATATCAGAAGATATAATAGAAGTACATTAAAAATTTTTTCCACAAACTAAAATCCGACAGGAACACCCTGTCGGATTTTACTTTATCTATGCTTTTCTGCGATAATACACCGCTTCAAGCCCGGCTTTCCCTGCAGTCAGGACATCGCTCATATAATTATCCCCCATATGAACGATCCTCTTGCCGCCGTACTCGTTTTTAATTATCCGATACAGCCCTCCGTCCGATTTTCCGCACCCGTATTCGCACGAAACGAACAGCTTTTCATAACCGCTAAACCCGTTGTCGCAAAGCAGCTTTGAGATAACGCTTTCGGTAAGATACATATCTGTCGTGATAATGACCGTTTTTCCGCAGGAGATTACCCTGCCGTACACATCAAGCATGAACGGGTCGGCACGGCAAACTGAAAATTCCTCATTGCATTCGGCTTTCACGGCTTCTTCGGCGGCTTTGTCCGTAAGCCCTGCTTTCACGGCTATAATGCGGTAAATATCATTTATGCACGGCTCTTTCTTTTCTTTTCTTGCCTCAGTTTCACTGTCTGCCCTGATTTTGCCGAAATTCTCTATGCCAAGCGTTCTGCCCGTATTGTCGAAAACTTCTTTTGGTGAAACACTGCGGAAAATCAGCGTATCGAAAATATCAAACGATACTACATCTGCTTTACACAAAAGCTCCGCCGTTTCCTCAGCCGACAGCGAGTATTCTCCGAATTTCCTGTCGGGAAAATGAAACACGCTGTACTTAAGATATAACAGCAATGCGTACCCCCACGCCGCTGCGGGCATTATCCCATGAAGCCTGCTATGAGATGAAACGAATGAAAAATAACGGTTCTGCACGGAAGCGTTGCCGCTTATCAGCTTATCGTATATCTTCTGTTTTCCGCTCACCTTGTTTCACCGCCTGTTATTCTTCCTGTTTTCCTATTTCGTCCCTTGTGACAGTAGCCTCGTGATTGTAGAATTTCTTCAGCCGTTCTACCGATATATAGTCGCCCGTCAGCTCTCCGCTTTCGTTGATAAGATATTTACCGTTCCACATAGCCGTCCACAGCCACATTGCGTTATCCCTTGCCATTATGTCAGGGTCCGGATATACGGCACACTCCGTGAGTGCCAGCATACGCTTGTTCAGCGTTAATGAATCCGTTGCATACATCGCCGCAAGATGAGCGGTATCGGTATTGTCATATACGTCACAGCCGACTATATCGACATAATCGTCACCGGGGAACATCAGAGGGTCAATATCCGCCGTGTATATCCACAGCAGGTTTGACAGCCCGTACAGCTCGTCAAAGCGTCTGTGCATAGTCTGCCACAGCCATTTATAAGTCTTGCTGTTCTTTTCCCACCAGTACAGCCCCGCACTGCTTGCAGGGAGCGGTCGGAAAAGCACCGTAACACCGCTGTCCTTGAGAACGGATAGCTGTTTTGCTATTGCGTCCATATCCGACAGCACAGCATAGCATTCCTCCGATATTGTTTCGTCCTCAAGAAGCTCTGCCAGCGATTCCTCATTCATTACCGCCAGATCCTCATAGTCGCTTACAGCCGCACCGATGTCAAATGTGCTTTCTTCACGGTAGAAGGTAGTCTTTCCTATAGGCGTATACCAGTACCATGCGTATGACACTATACCGCCGTTTTTAGCCCATTCCTGTGAAAGCTGAATATCCGTGTTGTTTTTCACCAGCTTAGCACCGCTTGCCGTATAGTATCTTAAATCGCTCGCTCTTATCGCAGGAAACCGTCCCGTGTTCTTTACTATTGCGTCAATTTCGGTATTCGTGTTAGGCGTTACGGCCTGCGCCGTAAGCGTTTTCCTGCCGTAAATGCTTTTGAGATAATCCATGAGCTCAATACGGTCGGTGTTTACATCCTTGCCCGAGATCCACGTTCCTGCCTGCGAGTAACGCTTTTCGTCCGCTTTTTCCGTGTTCTTTACAGTTATCTTGTCCAACGAAACGCTGTTTTTTACTGTCTGGAGAGTTATCCTGTGCGTTCCCTGCGTAAGATATACAGGACATAACGAATGACTCTCAAACGTATCGCCCTGCACTATGTTATACGCTCCGTACAGCTCGCCGTTCATACGTTTATAACTGCCGTTTTCGCTGTTTATCTGCTTGTCGCCGTCAACAATAAGAGTGATGCTTCCGCCGTCGTCGGACAGTGCGGTTATCGCAATATCGTAAAACTGTGTCGAAGGCACTTCCATATCAAACGATACCGATTTGTAAGCGCCCACTGTGATATATCCCTCGCCGCTGTACTTTCTGTCATCCGAGATCAGCTTTGTTCCTTCCGTCTTTTCCGCTTCAAGAACATAGCTGAAATTTGATTTGTTGATTTTGTATTCTTTGGTTTTATTTTCGGTCACAATACTCGCCTGCGGCACAGACGTTTCCCCGTTTGACGAGGTATCCGCACTGTTATCGGAAGCCACTGAGGAATAGTCGATTTCCGAACAGCCGGCAAGCATTATGACGGCAAGCGTAAGTGCCGTTAGTTTCCTGATTTGCAAGTCAGTCCTCCTGCTTTATTACCACAATGTCGCCCGACTGTATCTTGTCGGTGAACTTCGCACTTTTCCCGTTTACCGTAAGCACAATTCTGCGTGTGGGATTTTCAATATCAATATTTGCTCTTTCAAACAGGTCTATAAGCATATACGGAGTTTTGCTCTCCTTTTCGGGAAGATCGGTCGGAACGCCGTTGAAGATTACGGATACAAAATTTCCCTGCTCCGCTGTCTGTATATCCTCAGCCGTTTGCACTCCCGATACGCTCTCAGCGGCAACGGCGGCTTGTACCGCTTCAGAAGACGAGCCTTTATCAAAGCCCAGTATATCCCCGTCACAAAGAACGTAGCTTTCGGGCTTCTCCTCGCCGTTTACATATACGGCTGCGGTCTGCGTATCTCCGCCGTACTGCATAAGGAACGCTCCGAGCGTTCTTGCGTCGTGTATCTCTATATTGTCAAGCGGCTGTATCTCATAGTCCTTGCCGACTTCTTTTCCGTTTGCGTAGGCACGTTTTCCGGCTACCGCATTTTCACCGCAGAATATGACGCTTACCCTTGAAATATCGTCCGCATAATCACGGATAAATGCGTGTGCGTTTTCGCCGTTCACCGCAGGCGTAAGCGTTATGCTGTCGCCCTGCTTTATCTTTGTTGTGAGTGCGGCAGGCTTGTCGTTTACAGTGATTACCGCAGGAATAAACGCAGTGCCTTTGAGCATCTTCGTTTCGCCGTTAAGAATGAACTTAAGTCCGGCGCCGCTGTGACCCATTATCTGAGAGGTTTTGAAGCCTGCCGAGCCGAGAAGCTCAAATACGCTGAGCGACTTTGTATCAAACACCCTTACCTGCTCGCCGTTTAGCGTCACGGTCGAGAAATCATACGCCATGTTGGTGCAGGCAGTGACCGCAATGCCGACAGGAGTTACATACTCAGGACCCAGCTTCCTGTCGCCCACATCAACGTTTTTCATAAATTCCTGACCGCCTACAGCGACCCTTCCGTGATCTATTCCGAGCTTGTCCGCAAGTGCGTCCGCAAGGCCGTTAGCCATACTTCCGCCGCCTATAAGGAACATTGCGGCAGGGCTCTGACCGTTTGCGTCACATACCGCCTGACTTATCACATCCGCAAGGCTGTCAACGGACGGACTGCATTTCTCGAAGAAATCAGCCTTGGATATTGTCTGCTCCCTGCCGAAAATGTCACGGTATGTAATGCTGTCCGTGTCGCCGCTTGCCTGTATTTTCATGCTCTCCGCCATATTGAAATCAACAAAGAATTTCCTTACAATATCCTCGCTTATCTCATCGCCTGCGACAGTTGCCATCGCATAGGCTACTATAGCGCCGTCACGGGCTATCGCAATATCAGACGTACCTGCGCCTATATCCACGAGAGCAATATTGATAAGCCGTATCTCCGGCGGGATTATCACGTTCATTGCGGCGATAGGCTCGAGCGTCATGCTCTTTACCTTAAGACCCGTCTTGTCCGTAGCGGCATACAGACCCTCTACTACGACCTCTGGCAGAAATGCACCGATAAGCTCTATAGTGACCTTGTCGCCCTTATGCCCCTCAAGGTTTACCATTGCGTAATCGTCAAGGTAATAATGCACTACCGAGTGACCTACGCAGTAGAATACAGCGTCCTCGTTGCTGTACTTCTCGTCTATCCCTTTCTGCGCCTTCTGTATCGTTTCGCATTCCATCGTGCGTACCATATCCGCTGTGATAGTGTTCTTATCCGAAACGTCAAAATCCATCGACACACGGTAGGTCTTGAGCGCACGGCCTGCGGCGGCTACAGAAACCTCTGTCAACCTGATGGAGTTTCTCTGCTCAAGCGTTTCCTTTACGGTGCGGGCTACCTTTGCTACCTGCTCAATATCCTCTACCTGTCCGTCTATCATTGCACGCTTTAAGTGCGGAACGCTCTCGGTATCGGTCACACGGAAGATATCGCCGTCCATAAAGCCCAGTACGCCTACGACCGTCCTTGTGCCTATATCAAGCGCAAAAACCGTATCTCCCTGCGGCTTCAGCGTCTTTTTAGCAGATGCGGACGGCTTCTTTGCCGTAGTTTTCTTTGCTGTGGCTGATTTAGCTGCGGTCTTTTTATTTTCACTTGTATTTTTTGCGGCAGATTCTTCTTTTCTCGGTCTGCCTCTCCTTTTAGGTGCCGCCATTTTATTTACTCCCTTTCATTAAAAATATCACCGATTGTACCATAAATTCCGTAAACCCGTACAGGTTTACATAGCTTTTTTTGATTTTTCGGTTTCCCGTATTTTGATTTTTTCCGATACTGATTTTTATCGAAAATTCGATAATATCATTACTGCTGATTATAATTATAATTAAATTTACGGAATAATTCAACCTTTTTTCTGTTTTTTATCACAAAAAAATTGAAAATCAACATTATTTATGATACAATAAAAATCAAAGGGGGAATGAAATATGGAAATTATAAAAATGACAAAAGAACATTATTCCGATGTCTATGAACTGTGGCTGTCATGCAAGGGAATGGGGCTCAATAATCTTGACGACAGCGAACAGGGTATAAACCGATTTCTTGAGAGAAATCCCGATACCTGCTTTGCGGCATTTGAGGACAACAAGGTTGTAGGAGTGATCATGGCAGGCTCGGACGGGCGCAGAGGCTATATTTACCACACTGCGGTAAATCCGCAGTACCGCAAAAGAGGGATAGCGACCGCCCTTGTCGATGCGGCTATGGACGCTATGAAAAATATCGGGATAAATAAGGTTGCACTCGTGGTTTTCAGACACAACGAGAGCGGTAACGAATTTTGGGAAAAGCTCGGCTTTACCGAAAGGCACGATCTTGTTTACAGGAATAGAGCGATAAACGAAATGATAAGGAATGATACCTGATGGATATTTCAAATTTAATTGAAGAAATGACAACGCCGATACACGATTTTCTTGTAAAGAACAGTGAAAGTCATACGATACGCTGTTATATGCCGGGGCATAAGGGAACGGAGGATCCGTTTGACATTACCGAAATTGACGGAGCGGACAGCCTTTACGACACCGACACAAACGGCGGAAAGGGCATAATAGCACTCAGCGAGAAAAACGCATCAAAGCTGTTCGGCAGTAAGAGAACGCTGTACTCCTGCTCGGGAAGTACGCTTGCGATACAGACAATGCTCACCCTTGCAAAGCTGAGGGGCAACGGCAAGGATCACGTTATCGCCGGCAGATATTCGCACCGAAGCTTTATAAATTCCTGCGTTCTGCTGGGGCTTATTCCGTCCTGGGTATATCCCGAAGAATATCTCAGCGCCGCCGTTACTCCCGAAAGCATAGAGGCAAAAATCAATTCAAGAACGCTTGCGGTATTTATTAATTCAATTGATTATTACGGCGGTATGAGCAATATTTCCGCTATAGCGGAGGTGTGCCATTCGCACGGTATACCTTTACTGGTTGACAACGCACACGGCGCATATCTGAAATTTGCTCCTGTCGATCTGCACCCGATGACGCTCGGTGCAGATATGTGTGCGGACAGCGCCCACAAGACGCTTCCCGTGCTTACGGGCGGAGCGTATCTGCATATAGCAAACGAGAAATACTGCGCTATGGCGAAGGAGGCGATGGCTCTCACGGCGACCTCAAGCCCGAGCTATCTTATCCTTGACAGCCTTGACAGATGCAACCGTACAATAGCCGAGAAACCCTTTCATATAGCGGAAATATGCAACAAGGTAACGGCGCTGAAGCGGCACTGTGCCGATATGGGATATGTGCTGAGCCAAAGCGATTATATGAAGGTGACATTCGATTGTGCGGCGGTGCATTCGACCGGCTTTGCTATGGCTGAGATGCTGAAGGAATTCGGCATAGAGTGCGAATATGCGGACGAATACCGCTGTGTACTGCTGTTCGGAAGCGGCTCGACAGATGTCGATTTTGAGACGATAAAGGCGGTGCTGAAGGCGAATACGCCAAGGTCGGTTTTCGTAAGGAGCCTGCCCTCGTCGCCTGTCCATATCAGGACGCAGACCGCCTGCTCGCCGGCGAAGGCGTACTTCTCGGGAAAGGTGAGACTGCCTGTGATGATGACGGTCGGCAAGGTGTGCGCAGGTGCGGTTGCGCCGTGTCCGCCGGGAATCCCGCTTATAATGCCGGGCGAGGTGGTCACGATAGACGCCGCAAGGGCACTTCGTGACAAGGGAATAGCCGATATTCCGATAGTTGTCTGACGAAAAAAACCGGCATAAATCACAGGTGATGAAAAACGATGAATGAGTTTTGCGAAAAACAGGCCGTGAAAGCGCTTGCAGTGTACGTTTACGGACAATATGCAGAAAACCGTCACGTTGATGATTTATGCTGAAGGTGAGCTTTTCGCAAAAACGGATATTTCTGCGGCAAAAAATCAAGCCCGTATCAAAAGTTTGCGGTGAAGTTTATGCGTTTTGCCTTTACTTTATACAGAAAATGTGTTATAATTATTTCGAAATTCAAACTCACAAGGATAGCCCGATACAGAAAGGACGGTAATCTTTATGAAATTAATATATGCAATCGTAAATAATGATGATGCTCATTCAGTTTCATCATCACTTACAAAATCTGGCTTTCAGGCCACCAAGCTTGCCTCGACCGGAGGATTTTTAATGTCAGGTAACACGACATTTCTTATCTGCTCTGAGGACGACAAGATAGACGAGATAATCGAGATTATCAAGGATCATTCGCACAAGAGAAAGCAGTTTGTTCCTTCTGCCGCATCATACGGCGTAGGAAGCTACACCAGTTTTCCTGTCGAGGTATTTGTCGGCGGTGCGACTATCTTTGTGACGAACATAGAGAGATTTGAGAAAGTCTGATGTCTGCAAGCAATGCAAGCTGTGACAGCATAAAGCTGTTCGGCAAACAGCGTGAGACTGCTCTGCTGGCTGAAACAGCCGAAAGCGACAGGCTTCCCCACGGAATAATGCTGACGGGTGAAAAAGGCATAGGCAAGCGCACCTTTGCAAAGTGGTGCGCTATGCTGTATCTGTGCCGTGAACCCGAAAACAATATGCCGTGCGGCAGATGCAGGAGCTGTCGGAATATCATATCGGGCGAACACGCAGATGTTATCTATGCCAAGGGCGAAAAGTACAGCAAGGAAAGCGTGCGTGATAATGTATGCTTTGCTTCAACGCTCCCCAATGACAGCGACACCCGTGTTTTCATCTATGAGGACTGCGAGGAAATGACGGAGGAGCAGCAGAACGTTCTGCTCAAGGCGATAGAAGAACCGTCAAAATATAACCGTTACATTTTCACCTGTTCAAACACCTCGCAGATACTTGAAACGATAAAGTCGAGGCTCGTGTGTATACCGATATCGGACATGACGGCGGAGGAATGCATTTCCTGTCTTGAATACAACGGTTATGACAGTGACACGGCGAAACGGGCAGTAGAGCTGTACGGGACAAATCCGGGCAGAATACGGGATATACTCTCTGACGAAAAGCGCATAAAGCTATATGATACAGCCAAAAAGGTGACAGAGGCATTATCGAAGAAGGACGAATATTCGGCCGCAGCTGCAATGACCGCCTGCACGACAAGGGAGGATCTGTACGGGGTAATAACGATACTGTACGAAAATGTGACCGAGTCGCTCAGAGCGCTTGAAACCGGCGGCGAGCCTTTGCTATGTCTGACTAAGGCAAGGCTGTATGCCTTGTACGAGGTGCTGAACGCCTTTGCGCTTATGGACGGAACTAATATAAATGTAAAGCTGATGCAGGCATATATACCTGCAAAGCTGTTTGCTGTTTTACAATAGGCAAATAAGAAAGGGTAAAAATGACTGAAATTATAGGAGTCAGATTCAAGGATGTCGGGAAGATATACTACTTTTCCCCGAATAAAAATACGGTCAAGTGCGGAAGTCACGTTATAGTGGAAACCGCAAGAGGCGTTGAGTGCGGCGAGGTTGTTATAGCGAACCGTGAGATTGAGGACGACAAGGTGGTACAGCCGCTCAAGAGCATAATCCGCATAGCTACCGACAATGATCTTGAAACGCAGAAGAAGAACCGTGAAAAAGAGCAGGAGATAATGAAGGTCTTTGCTCAGAAGATAGCCGAGCATAAGCTGGAAATGAAGCCTATTGATATTGACTGCACCTTTGACGGAAGCAAGATATTATTTTATTTCACGGCTGAAAGCAGAGTGGATTTCAGAGAGCTTGTAAAGGATCTTGCATCGGTTTACCGTACAAGAATAGAGCTGCGTCAGATTGGTGTGCGTGACGAGGCGAAGATGCTCGGCGGACTCGGAATCTGCGGCAGACCGTTCTGCTGCAAGACTTTTCTCGGAGAGTTCCAGCCTGTATCGATAAAGATGGCAAAAGAGCAATCGCTGTCGCTGAATCCAACAAAGATTTCAGGCACCTGCGGACGACTTATGTGCTGTCTTAAATATGAGCAGAACTGCTATGAGGAGCTTCTTGCGATAACTCCTAAGGTCGGCGCTCTTGTGGAAACAGCCGAGGGCAGAGGTATCGTTGAGGATGCAAACCTGCTGACAGGCGTACTCAAGGTAAAGCTCGACAAGAATCCCGATGCCGCCGCTACGGCATTCAAAAGGGAGGATGTAAAGCTGATCAAGGACGGCAAGATAAGAATCAAGAAGGAAGAATTTCAGGCGCTCAAGGGACTTGAGGACTAAGGTGGCGGCGGGTCGCCGCTGACAATTCCGCCTTTAATAACGCTATATATCTTTTAAAGATGGCAAAACGGCGGGAATTACACAAAGCGATAATCAATAAAAGCGGTTACAGTGATATGCTGTGACCGCTTTTTTGCGGCGGGTCGCCGCTGACTGTTCGCCGTTCTATTTGATTGAGCTTTGCTTAGCTTACGTTACCGGCGGTAATAGTTGAAAGTGAGAAATTAAAAGTTTTAGTCAACCTTTTTCAAAAGGTTGCAGATTTTTAAGGCGGAGCCTTAAATCGCTTTCCGCAGAAAGCGAAATTTCTTAATATAAAGCGATTTTTTGAAGGGTCAGGGAAACTTTTTGCAAGATAAAAAGTTTCCCTGAACTTATAAATTATTGCTTTGTCATCCTCAAAAAAGGTGCCTGTGGCACGTTTTTTGAAACTCAATCTTTTTGTTGTATATCGGTTTATTTGGGTACAGTTGTTTGCGGGTATGGTAAGGGTTAGTGCGAGGCAAAGGGTGGTGTAGCAATCCCTCAATAGTTGGCTGAGCAAAGCTCAGCAACAGAAGCTAACCTTTACTCAAGGGAGCCAAGTGTGATGGTGCAGAGCAAGGGATAGTGCGGTTTTGGGAGGGTTGGTGCGGAGCGAGGGATAGTGCGGAGTGGCGGTCACGGCAGGGTGCTGTGGGTGCTGTTAAAGAATTATGGCTATACTACCGGACACCATTTTGACGAGTGCTGAGAATTGAATATAAATAATCCGCTGTTTATTGCAAATGGCGGATTTTTGTGTTGGAAAATTTTGTAGGGGAGGGGCTTGT
>ULIT01004355.1_pt1 | contig 9695 bp, 7 predicted proteins | sample 1950521 | NCBI WGS metagenome assembly ULIT01 (sample SAMEA4835454, study PRJEB28245) | human gut metagenome | biome: gut microbiome; material: fecal sample | place: Denmark | collected 2008
AAATACCGGAAAAAGAAATCGTTAAACAGAAATTTGACCGAGCTCTTTGAACGAGGGAGACTCCTCGTCCGAAGGGCAAGAATGTGCAACCGAGAAGACTTACCGTTTTAATATCTGAATATAGCTTGAAACCGATAACGGACATCAGTTTACGTTCTGAAAAGCCGGTAAAATCAAAGATTCTTGATGATTTTGAGAAAATTAGAAATTTCGTTCAGAGTCTTCTCTTAAGGGTTAGTTGTGAGTTCGATTCTCGCAGGGGGTGCCAAAAAATAAAAGCCGCTCATCGTTCAATATGATGTGCGGCTTTATTCTTTTACAGTTTGTTGCTTCCCCTATTCGATAAGTTAATTTGTTACCCTGTTTATCTCTGACATTAATAAAAAGTACAAGAAAACTATCACAAATGCGTATCAAAATGCTTGACAAAGAAATATATCAGAGATATAATTAAATCAGATTATTTATTCATTACCGTAATTTCGTTTGCTATATCAACAAAATTTCCCTTGTATATCACTATATCTAACATACGTTATATTGAAACGTCCGACAAAATTGCAGATTATATTACAACAGTATTGTACACTTACTGTATCGGACGGCAAGAAAATTTATCACAAAAAAGAAATTATTAGGAGATTGTCAGTATGAACATGAAAAAACTTTTAAAACCTCTGACAGCATCGTTTCTTGCTCTCATCATCTCCGGCTGTTCATCAGCCCCTGAAGCTATATCGGACGGGCTTGTCAGTGCAGACTTTGAGATCTCGCAAAGCACCGATATATCGGCATCGCAAAACGACCGTTCCGAAGAAAATTTAACTCGTGAAGAAATATCCGCAAAAGCACGGGAAAAACTCATTTCACTCGGAAACGGAAACGTGTTATGTGACATAGATGACAAAGTTGACACTGTTGAATATAACGGTGGCATAATGGAATTGCCTTGCAGTATAGAACAGAGCTGTAAATCGGAAGAATCTTTCACAGATGTATCAACAGGATGCCTTATAGCGATAAACGGCGTACTTCAGAAAATATCATACGGCGAGCAAAAAGATCAATATATGTATGTTCAGACCTATGAAAAGGACGATTTCATAAAGGAAAACGAGGATTACACTGCACGCAAAAAAGTTACCTTCAGCTTTGAACCGCAGATAAACGAAAAGGATAAGGATCTGACAAAGCTGCAGCTTACAATTATCTCAGTAGACAACCCGCTTTTCAGACTTCAGCCTGAATATCCTGTGGGCTTTTTGATGCATCGGGCAGCTACAAGCCACGTGCTTAAAATGACGCTTAATTCACCGATAACCAACTACACCAAGGATATAATTTCAGAGAGCGGTATTACCGAGCTGGATTTAACCGATGAGGTTATAGAAAAATACTCGGAAATGGCTAATATAAAACCAAAAGCCATAACTGAAAATACACGCCCCTTTGCAAATGTCGATTCCGAATATCATTCACATTTCAATTTTGATGAAAACGGAAAGCTTGATCTGGGTTTTATCACATCGGTAAGTGAAGACGGTGAATTTGACTGTGAAATATCTTCACAGGGCAGATACCTTGTTTCTATGTTTGTAAACGGTGCTCCCCACGCTTTTCCGGACGGAAGTATTTATAAAAGCATATATATGAAACTGGGAAAGCTGTATGTGTATGAAGCACAGGATTTTTCAGAAATACTGGGCGAGTGTGACACGATAGTCTTTTTACCTGTCGCCTGCCTGCGTGACGACGGGAAATGCATAATGAGTCATACTGTTCAGTCAGAAGCTATATGGCCAAAGGATAGAGCGTAACCAAAATTACGGATAATCAAGCACCGACAGTTAAGGCAACACACTTTCAACAGAAGAAAGCATACAGTACGTTATAAAGACGCACTGTATGCTTAGTCTATCGAAAAACCTCTATCATTATCAAAAATGGGGTTTGGGGCGAAGCCCCAAGCGGGGTGAGGGCGGCAGCCCCAGTAACCCCCCTTTCCCTGGGAAAGGGGGCAGGGGGATAGGGACAGTAAGTTAGAAGTTTGTTTCAAAAACAGACTTTTTCTACAAGCTAAGCATACAGCACATTATAAAGATGCACTGTATGCTTTAAATTTAACAAACGAGGGAAAATAATGGAACTTAAATTAGAAGGTATCACAAAATCATACACAAAGGGTAAAAAACGCAAAAACGCACTTGAAGACTTTACTCTCACTCTCACTGAGGGAGTATACGGACTTCTCGGACCCAACGGTGCGGGAAAATCAACGCTGATAAAATATTATCACGGGGATAATCGGCAGGGACAGCGGCAATATATCCTTTACCGACGGTAATGACAACAGCTTTTTGTCGCATCTCGGCTTTATGCCGCAAGGTATGGATTTTTATCGCAACTTTACCGCAAAGGACTACATAAAGTACATAATGGCACTGAAAAAATACTCTCCCGATAATGCAGACGAGTACGCTTTGACAACGCTCGGCAAAGTAAATCTCCGTGCGGATGCCGACAAGAAAATCGGCGCTTTTTCAGGCGGAATGAAGCAAAGACTCGGCATAGCACAGGCTATAGTCGGAGAACCGAAGGTGCTTATATTTGACGAGCCTACCGCCGGACTTGACGCAAAGGAGCGTATACGCTTCAGAAATGTTATTAGCTCTCTTGCCGCAGACAAAATAGTAATACTTGCAACTCATATCGTGACTGATATTGCGTATGTAGCAAAAACTGTCGTGCTTATGAACGACGGCAGGATAATAAAAACAGGAACGCAGGAGGAGCTTTGCTCCGATATTTCTGACAAGGTATGGGAGATAACCGCACAGAGTGACAAAGTAATGGACTATATGAATCGTATGCGTGTATCAAACGCAGTGTCTGACGGCAATAAGTATACCCTGAGAATAGTATCCGATGAATATCCCGAAAACGGCGCTGTTTCAGTACCGCCTACACTTGAGGACGTATGTATATATTATTTCGGAGATATGTGATATGAAACTGTTTAAATATGAACTGAAAAAGAATATACTGCGGCTTCCCGTTCTGCTGTTGTTTGCGGCTCTTATACTTGTAAGCCTGTACAAGCACAATGAAACCGTTCAATTATACGGCACACAGGATTATCTTGCCGACGGTCTTATGCACAACATTTATCAGGCGTACAAAGGTGAGATCACCGATGAAAAAATACAGCGGATAGCCGCATACAGAAATGAAATGTCGGCTATTGTAAGCTCATCGGATTTCGACTATCCGACTACGCCCGATGACAGATATTATACCGGCTTTGCCTTCGGAGATAACGGGTCATCGGAAAAAGTTATCGAAGAAATGAAATATGCGATAGAATACATAAACAATATCATTGTGCTTAGAGAGAAAACACAGACCGCAATTGCATTCTACGAGGGTAAAAACGACTACAAGGTGAGAGAGGCTCAGCAGATTGAACGCCTGTACGGAAACCGTCATATAGACGTATACGGCAATTACGATACTTATGCTCTTTACTTCGACTATGAGTTCTCTGCCTTTATTTCGATGATAATGGTGCTGTTTGTATTTGCTCCCTCGTTTTCAAAACAAAAGGCTATCAGCGATGACAAGATAATATGCGCCTGCGGAAAGGTCAAAAGCGTATTTTTTGCAAAGCATTTGTGTATGTACGCATTTTGTGCCGCCATTACGGTGATAATGACATTTACGGATATTTTATCCTTCGGCTGTCGGTACGGCATTGAATTTTTGGAGCAGCCGATATATGCGATACACAGCTTTACTTATGCGCCGCTTGACATAAGCATATTTACCGCAATACTTATTACGGCGTTTATGAGATTTCTGCTTACTGTGCTTATCGGTGAAATTGTACTGCTCATATCCTCTACCCAGAAAAACATCGGCATTTCCTATGCCCTGAGCTTTTGCGCAATAGGTGCGCTTATCTATCTGCACGGCTCTTTACCATCACAATTCTCTCCTTTTTCTATGATATGTATGAGTAACTTTTTCACCGATGCGGAATTTGTTAATGTGCTGGGCTTCCCTGTGCTTAACATAATTTTCCTGCCGATACTTACAATACTTCTTTGCGTTACAGTAAATCTTATTTGCTTTGCTGTCGCCTGTCCGCAACGTGCGATACGGCTTACCGGAAAAGCGAGGAGTAATGCTATATGAAAATATTTGTATATGAGATGAAAAAGATACTGATAAAACAGTACGCAATAATAATTCTGGCAGCTGTAGTAATAGTAAGACTGCTATCTTCTCTGCCGCTTGCAAAGCAGACATACGGATTTGACTCTGCCACAGAGCGAGAGAAATATTTTGAGATAATCTCTCCGTTTATAGGAGCAGTGACCGAAGAAAAAACTGACCGTGCAGACGAGCTTGAAAATCAGCTGAAAACGGCAAGTCAACAATACGATAAGCTGATTGATCAGCGTCTGGAACACAAAATATCGGATATTGAATATTACGAGCAGATGAAGCTGTACGAACCGACGCTCAATATCAAAAAACAGATTGAAAAAACTGTCGAACAGGTACGGCAGGCGCAAGAACGCCAATGCGATATTCTGCCTGTAAGCTATATTCCCATAATATGTGATGCGTCGGCCGATTACCTTTTTGTGCTTGCAATCTGTCTTATATGCAGTCTGAGTGTAATCACAGAGTATACAAGCAAGACAAGATATATCCTGTGTACTACTCCGGCAGGACAGTCACGCAGTATGGCGGCAAAAACGGCAGTTCTGCTCTTAGCGGTCGCAGTGGCATCGGTTTTACTCTCGGCGGTTGAGGGATACTGTCTTTCAAAACAGCTTCCCTTTGAATACTGGGCATATTCCGCAAGAGGTATAGAGATAATGACGAACTGCACGGCAGAGCTTTCTATAGGCGGCCTGTTTATTCAGACCCAGCTTATTAAACTGGTGGGAAGCATTTTTACCGCTTCGGTTGCAATTCTTATTTCCGAGCTTTTTAAAAGCTATGCCGCAAGTGTATTTTCGCTTGTAACCGTGCAGATAGTTGTCGACTATGTCGGCAACCGCTCAAATCTCAGCTATCTTCTGCCGACAGGGGCTATGCGTGGCTACGGTTATTTTTACGGCGATGTCACGCCGACCGCCGAAAACAATTATATGCAGTTTTCGGGAGTGCCTATTTGGTATACTGCAGTGCTTATATGCGGTTTGCTGATTTTTTCTGCGGCAGCTTGCACAGGAACGATATTTTTATGCAATAACCGACTGAAAAGAAAAAGGAAAAAGATACGCAAGGCGGCACTTTTGTCAACTATGTGCATTATCACTTCACTGCTTCTGTCCTCGTGCAGTGTAGCGAATAACCGCTACGACCCCGAAGATACAATGAAGCTTGTAGGCGGCTCATATACCTTGATCGGCGAATATAATATTCCCTTTACAAATGAACTGAAAACAAGCAAATATGAAATCGTTCTTGAGACCAATCAATCTTCCGGCGGATTTTCAATATCGCTGATTGACCTTGCAAGCAAAGAAAAACTCGATATTCCGCAGAGCTATTTTTCGGACGAAACTTTCATTCATTGCTTTATAACCGAGCATTACATTTTAGTCGAGTATATCGCCAAAGACGGAACCGAAGCAATGCGGTACTATGACCTGAATGACTTTTCAACACAAACAATCGCTCAGAACACCCGAGGAGTAGAAAAAAATCTGTTCGGACTTACCTTTAAGGACAGCGAAAGCATATTTACGACAAGCTCCTTGGTTTTCACCGATGACAGAGATTTTTTCTTTGTTACAGACAGCGGTTTGTATAAGGTAGGCGTAAATAAAAATGCGTCACTGATAATAGACGAGCCTGTAACCGAAGGCTTGATTTATGATGCTCACAGCATCTATTTTATCAGCGAAAAGGACAGCATCAAGCGTTACGACCTTTCAACAGGCATTCTCAGCGAAATTGTAAGCGGTGAAAAAATAATCCCACGTTCGCTGTGGGGAGATTACGATTATATTTATTACACAAGCGAGAACGGCGAACAAAAGTTAGCAAAATAGCACTGCAATCATCGCAATAAATCCGCCGATTATCCGAGTTTGTAAATTTAAATTCAGCTATAACAGCTTCACCAAAACCCCGATTTGCTTTTTAATCGGGGTTTTGCCATAGTCTGCACTCTGATAAAACATACCTTTGCAAAACCTCTCAAAATGTGTTATAATAATATCCGAACATTCATCGAATCAAAAGGAGTTTCTTATGTACAGATACGAATTGCATATGCACACCAAAGAAGGCAGCGCCTGCGCTGTAAGCTTGGTAGAAGATATGATAAAGCAGTACGTTAAAATCGGTTTTTCGGGTGCTGTTGTAACAAACCATTTTATAAGAGGCAACACCTGTGTTTCACGTTCTCTGCCGTGGGAAGAGCTTATTATGCAATACAGCAAGGCATACACGAACGGCAGAAAAATCGCCGAAGAACTTGATTTTGACCTGTTTTTCGGCATTGAAGAAGGCTACGGTAACGGCAAGGAATTTTTAGCCTACGGCTTTGAACCGGAATTTCTTTTATCACGTCCGTTTCTGAGAAATGCCGATCTGAATATATGGGCACAAGAGATCCACTCAGTCGGCGGATTTATTGCTTACGCTCATCCTTTCCGTGACAGAGATTACATAAAAAATCCAGATGAAGTACCGGATATTTCGATAGTTGACGGAATTGAGGGCTACAACAGAGGAAATCGTGATATTGAAAACGAAAAAGCAATCCGTGTTTTTGGCAATGCAGATACGATTATCACCGCAGGAAGCGATCTGCACAGCACCGACTTTGACAGTGCCTACGGAATAGAAACACAGCACAGGATAAGGAGCAACGAGGAGCTGGTGAAAACGTTGCTTGAGAGGAATTTCAGGGTTTATCTTGGGGGATGAAAACTGTCAGATAGCAGATCTTACAGTTTTATGCTCTCGTAAAACAAATTAGTAATTATGGCAAGTCGTAGAAATACGGCTTGCTTTTTAATATCCGCCTGCTTATGTACATAAATTTCATCTGCAATGTAACAGTGTAACTATTCCGGATCCGATTACAAGTATCAGTGAATATACATTCGGAAAATGCACAAACATTACAGGTATAACCAACTTTCCGTTTTTGCCACATATCCCCTCAACCGTCAACTTCTTCTACTTGACATTACAATAAATTCTTGCTACAATATCTTTTATACAATATAACCTGAGGTGAAAAATGAAAAAATTCTTGATACCGCTGTTATGCACCGCAATATTGCTTTTATGCGGCGGCTGCGACCTAAGCGACAAAGTGAGAATCGGCACGGCGGCTGAGGGCGGAAATTACTACATTTTCGGCAGTGAACTGAATGCTATAGATACGCTCAAAAGCTACAATATCAATATCAAAAGAACGGCAGGCTCTGCCGCAAATATGCGTCTGCTCTCAGAAAACTATCTTCAGATGGCAGTGGTTCAGACCGACATAATAGACGATGCGTGGAACGGCAGAAACGGCTTTAAAGAAGAATACCATGATTTCGGCGCAGTAGCAGGACTGTTCACCGAAAGCTGTCAGATCGCAGTACGCAGTGACAGTGATATAAAAAGCGTTTCGGATCTTAAAGGAAAGACTGTAAGCATCGGCGAAGAAGAATCCGGTACTGCGCATAACGCAAGGCAGATACTGACTTCATACGGCATTGCCGAGGATATGATAAAGACGGTAAACCTTGATTACAAGGATGCCGCAAGTCAGCTTGAAAACGGCACTATAGACGCATTTTTCTGCACCATAGGCGCACCTAATCCCACTGTGAAATCACTCTGCGACAAGGGTGTTGCACGTCTTGTTTCGCTTGACAGCGACAAGATAGACGACCTTGTAAGCTCCTATGGCTACTACTCTGCCTGCACAATACCGACAGGCACTTACAAAGGTCAGACCGAAGACGTCAAGACTATAGGTGTTACCGCTGTTCTGCTTGCAGGAAATTCTTGCCCTAAGGACACGGTAAAAGCGATAACAAAGGCGATTTTCGATAACTCGGAAACTATACAAAATGCACTTCCCGTAAATATCGTAACCGACAGAAAATCAGCTGTCAACGGCATCAATATCCCGTTTCATCCGGGTGCCGCCGAGTATTACGGCGAAAACGGAATAAACGTAGAAACGGAGTAACAAGATGAGCATAGCACTTGATATGTATCAGACAGTAGCAATAGCTGTGCTTGTCCTGATGCTTGGCGCATTTCTGCGCAAAAAGATACATTTCCTTGAAAAGTTCTGCATTCCCGCACCCGTTATAGGCGGCCTGCTGTTTGCGATACTCACCTGCGTCCTGCACGGCACAGGTCTTGCAGACGTCAGCTTTGATGATACACTGAAAGAAGTCTGTATGGTACTGTTCTTCACATCTGTAGGCTTCCAGGCAAACCTTAAAGTTCTCAAAAGCGGCGGAAAGTCGATGATAGTATTTCTGATACTGGTCATACTGCTGATAATCGGACAGAACTTCACCGCACTCGGACTTTCAAATCTGCTCGGACTTGATCCTCTTATAGGTATGTGTACAGGCTCAATTCCTATGGTCGGCGGTCACGGTACGGCAGGTGCGTTCGGTCCTGTTCTTGAAGATCTCGGAGTATCGGGAGCTACCACACTATGTACTGCGGCGGCTACATTCGGACTTGTCGCAGGAAGCCTTATCGGCGGACCTATCGGCAGACGGCTTATAGTAAAGCACGACCTATTAAAGACAGTCGTACCCGAAGATGACAGCCTACTTGTCGAAGAAGGCAAGAAGCACGAGCGTCACTTCTCTATGTATGCTCCTGCCGTATATCAGCTTGTACTCGCTGTCGGCGCAGGCACGGTAATCTCCTACCTGCTGACTATGACGGGAATGACGTTTCCTATATACATCGGTGCGATGATTGTTGCCGCTCTTATGCGTAATATCGGCGAATACACGGGCAAAATCACTATTCATATGGGCGAAATAAACGACCTCGGCGGTATATGCCTGTCGTTATTTCTCGGAATAGCAATGATAACACTGAAGCTCTGGCAGCTTGCCGACCTTGCATTACCGCTGATAATCATGCTCGGCGGACAGGTACTGCTGATGTTCCTGTATTCCTATTTTGTCGTATACAGAATTATGGGCAGAGATTATGACTCGGCAGTGCTGACAGCCGGTATGTGCGGCTTCGGTATGGGTGCAACACCAAATGCAATGGCCAATATGCAGGCTATATGTCAGAGGTATGCACCGTCTGTAAAGGCGTATCTCCTTGTTCCGCTTATAGGCAGTCTGTTTGCGGATTTTCTCAACAGTATCACCATCACGTTCTTTATAAATATGTTGTAAACCTGCAGTGGTTTGCTTTTGGAGGGGTTTATATGTTCGGCAAAGATAAAGACAAGCAGAAAAAGAAAAAAGAAAAAATGAATGATAAAGCAGGACATTCGGAGGAAAACTACAATGTTCTTTATGACAATCTCGCTTTTCCCGAAGTATATGCAAAACAGCAAAAACAAAGCGATACCGAGGAAACAGACGAAGAGCCGGTAAATTACGACAATGTGGCTATTCCCGAAATCAATGTAAAGAAAGATAAGAAATAATTCCGACCGCTCTTAATGAGCGGTT
>ULIT01004056.1_pt1 | contig 9189 bp, 9 predicted proteins | sample 1950521 | NCBI WGS metagenome assembly ULIT01 (sample SAMEA4835454, study PRJEB28245) | human gut metagenome | biome: gut microbiome; material: fecal sample | place: Denmark | collected 2008
CAGGAACAGCAGAGTTGAATGTTCAGGCTCTGCTTAACGACAATTCAGACTATGATGTGGTGATTGGCATGGATATTATAAATTCATGCGACTTCTGCTATACAAACAAAGACGGCAAAAGTACATTCTCCTTATGTCATCCAGCAAAGGAGAAAATCATTCTGAAATAAACCAGCCATAGGCTTTCTTTCAAGAAAGACATGTGCGACAACAATAATGACAGATGTGACATTCGCATCTGTCTTTTGCTTTTTACGCCAATAAGAGGCCATTTCCTTACACAAAATATACGAGATTTGAGCAAGACTTAGTTAATTATGGTTAAATTTAAGGTTTATACATACTTTTCCATAACAAAATGAGGTTGTATTGAGATTTTCTTTGTACTTTTGCAGCGGACTATTATCGCCATGTTTATAGCCATTGAGGTTAGACGTGTTCTTTCGTGATGGCATACAAGGCAGCCTACGCCGTGCTGAGTATGGCGGAGTCATAATGACAAAGCGGTACAAAGCGGGCATTGGGTGGGAAAGATAGTCCAGACATAATGAAGGCGTTTACTAACGCTCTGTTTAAGACAGTCTGTAATCTAGCAAATTAACAGTTATCATAGTCTTGAGCAAAGCCAACGGTAGATGTCCCGGGTGTGATAATATCGCTCCTGCGGAGACCTGTAAGCACGGATTGTACCTTTTCGGGCACAACAATTGTTTATTATGGTCTCCTAATGGAAATGATTATTCATATCGGCGTGGGCTCTGACGTTGTCTGTTCAACTATGATAGGCAATTGCTAGAGCCTCAGACTGTGGAATAGACAACAGACGTTTCCACGCTCTTTTTATGTCTATATTGCTATTAACGAGCAACGACATATAAGCCGATATGAACGCATTGCTTAATGCGCATACCAAACGAGGTTGCGATTCACCTCCTCACATTGGATTTGCCTCCAATGTCTCCCCCGAAGCCCAAAGCTCACAAACAGGGGTGTCCTCGGAATATGTCCAGCAGGAAGGTTACAACTGGTTTGTTCTTCGTGCTACTTATAACAGGGTAAATGCAGCCGTAGAGAAAGCAAAGAAGAATGATATTAAGACATACGTGCCGATGCACTATGTACTAAAAGTGATTGCTGGGAAGAAGAAGCGAATACACCAGCCTCTTCTTCCCAACTTTCTTTTTATATACGCCACAAGGGAACAATCAGACAGTTTTGTGAAAAAGACAGTTGATGCCCCAATCTCTTTTATAAAATATTATTTGGATAAGACGCTTCCTCCAGAGGCAAACGGTAAAAATCCTCCGCTTATTATACCATACAATGCAATGATAAATTTTATCAAAGCAACAAGTACTGATAGTGAGCATGTACGCATTGTTACAGCGGAACAGTGTCACTATAAAAGTGGAGATAAAGTACGAGTAATAGCTGGTGACTTCAAGGGAGTGGTTGGAAAAGTTGCCAGAATAGCAGGACAACAAAGAATTGTTGTTGAGATCTCGGGATTGTGCCTTGTCGCTACTGCGTATATTCCTACTGATTTTATTGAGATTGTCAAATAATGCCGAAAGGCATATTGTTTAATTTAAATTTTTTATTTTATGAAGAAAAATGGTAAGAATGAAGAACTTCAGTCTCGTCGTGAGTTCTTTAAGAGAGCCGCTAAAGGTGCTCTGCCTATTTTGGCTGGTGCAGCTCTCCTGTCAAGTCCTATCTTGTCAGAAACTGCAAATGCAATGTCATGCGCAGGATGTAACAACCGTTGTATGAACAGTTGCTTCAACACATGTCATGGTACTTGTAGCAGAACTTGCTCCGGTACAAACAACAGAAACTAATCCTTCCCTCCACGGAGGTTATAGAATTCGACAATCTCTTTCTCGGAAGACTCGTAGTCATTTGTAAGGATGCAGCGGTAGGTGTATTCTCCTTCCCACAGGTCGAGTTCGCCGTCTATCCGCTTCTGTCTTTGAATCACAAGACGGTATGCCTTCCCTTTCCATTTCTCGATGAGAATGGAGGCCAGCTCAAACTCAATACCGCCCAATTTCACTTTCTTCCAACCTCTGAGGGCAAAGATGTCATTGTAGAGCGAACTGCATCGGTTGGCACGGATATAGAAGGTCTTGCAGTGTTTAGCAATCTCTTCCACTATCTCTTCAGAACACGAGCCGCAATCAGCTCTGAAACGGTTGATAATAAGCTTGTTCTGTTCAAACCTTTCAAAGAACCTCTTCAGCGTGTCCTTCTGGTGGAAACGGACATTTGTGTTGCCGTCGCTGTTCTCAATGCCGACAATCAAGTCGCCAATAACTGCCACGCCAGGGCGATAACCAAGGAACTTCTTGTATGTAGGCTTCGCATCATACTTCTCAGCCTCTATGAACTGGTGGTCGAAGTCAACGTCATACCCCTCGCCCTCTTTCAGCTGCCCTGTGGACAATAGGCAATTGAGGAGCAGTGTATTCAGCTTGTCTGCCGTGTTGAAGTCGTAGGTCTTGCCAGTGTCGGATGTGTAGGAAATGTTATCCTGGGTCAGTTCCTTTATGGCTCTGAGAATCGTGTCGGCACTGCATGTGCGAAGTGTCGGATGAAGCGAGAGGTGATACATCAGATGAGTGGTGACATCCTCGATGCATGAGCCGCCACAGAAATAAACGCTCATAAGCGAACGGATGATTTCGCTGTATTGATAACCATACAGCCTGCATCTCATACCGAGGGTTGAGTCGATTACAGATGAGAGCTTGGAATCAAATTGCTCCATTATTGGAAAAATACCTCCAAAAGGAGAGAGTTTCTCAGATTTTATTGCTACCGTTGCCATGTCTGTCGGGTTTGATACATATTTTGATTTGCAACACTAAGATAGGTGAAATTTCTGACATGACAAAATCCTGAGTAACTTATTGTTGCTCAGGTACTTATAAATAATGTTAAACTAAAGTGTTGCGGAATTAAGGTAATGACAAAAAAGAAATTGCCCGTTCGTTTTACGGGTCAGCACTTTACTATTGATAAAGTGCTAATAAAAGATGCAATAAGACAAGCAAATATAAGTAATCAGGATACGGTTTTAGATATTGGGGCAGGCAAGGGGTTTCTTACTGTTCATTTATTAAAAATCGCCAACAATGTTGTTGCTATTGAAAACGACACAGCTTTGGTTGAACATTTACGAAAATTATTTTCTGATGCCCGAAATGTTCAAGTTGTCGGTTGTGATTTTAGGAATTTTGCAGTTCCGAAATTTCCTTTCAAAGTGGTGTCAAATATTCCTTATGGCATTACTTCCGATATTTTCAAAATCCTGATGTTTGAGAGTCTTGGAAATTTTCTGGGAGGTTCCATTGTCCTTCAATTAGAACCTACACAAAAGTTATTTTCGAGGAAGCTTTACAATCCATATACCGTTTTCTATCATACTTTTTTTGATTTGAAACTTGTCTATGAGGTAGGTCCTGAAAGTTTCTTGCCACCGCCAACTGTCAAATCAGCCCTGTTAAACATTAAAAGAAAACACTTATTTTTTGATTTTAAGTTTAAAGCCAAATACTTAGCATTTATTTCCTGTCTGTTAGAGAAACCTGATTTATCTGTAAAAACAGCTTTAAAGTCGATTTTCAGGAAAAGTCAGGTCAGGTCAATTTCGGAAAAATTCGGTTTAAACCTTAATGCTCAAATTGTTTGTTTGTCTCCAAGTCAATGGTTAAACTGTTTTTTGGAAATGCTGGAAGTTGTCCCTGAAAAATTTCATCCTTCGTAGTTCAAAGTCGGGTGGTTGTCAAGATGATTTTTCTGGTTTGGTGTCGTCTTTTAAGCTGCCGCATAACGAAAAATGGTAGCCGTAGTTGCCGGATTTACAGCACTTTCGTATCAATTTAGCACTTCGGTTCGTTAAAAGCACCAAAGTATCAAGTTGGCACGAAAGCCGGCAATTATCGGCTACCATATGTTAGTGGCATTTATCATTTCATTATATTCATTTGCTTTAACGCATTTTTTGTTACATTAATTCTCGATGAAATAAAATCATCAACATTCAATCCGTCTGTCGGAATTACATTTGTTGCAAAAAAATAAACATTAGATTTTGTTTCAACATAACCAACAAACCAACCATTATATTTTTCTTCTATCGAACTTAATCCAGTCTTACCGCTTAAAATGTAATTTTCAGTTCGCTCAATTTCCATAATATTTTTGACAATCTTTATTGTCCTATCAGAAATTGGAAATTTTGAAAAATAGAATTTCCTTAAAAAGTCGATTTGTTGTTTTTGAGATATTTTTGAATTTCCTTCAAGCCAAAAATTGTCAATCGTTAAACTGTCAAAAATCATATTTTTATACTCAAATTTTTCTAAATATTCTTTCATTTTAATTGTTCCGATTTTCCTTGCAATTTCCTGATAGCAAGGAACACAGGAAATTCTAAAAGCATCTTTAAATGATAAATCTTTTTCCCAAATATCCATTTTTCTCTGCTCGCCATTCCATTTTAAAATAGTTGTATCATTTTCAATAATGCCTAATTCAACAGCAATTATAGAATTTGGAATTTTGAATGTTGATGCAGGTAATTTTCCGTTTTTAGCCCAATCAAAGTCATTTGAGTAAAAAGTATTCTTGTCGTTATCATAAATTAGAATTGAACCATTTACTTGAAAACTATCTAAAATTTTGTCAAAATCAGAAATTTCTGTTTCAATTATGTTTTTATTCGTTGTTGTGTTACAGCAAACAAATAAAAATATCATTGAAATAAAAACTACAAATAAAATATTTTTCATTTATTGTCTAATTATCGTTTGTTTTTGTTGCCACTAACGGCTGGCAAATTGGCGATGGAGCCGACTTTTAGCACAAATGTTGAATAGAATTACTAATCTTCAACATTGCACAAAAGTTCAATAGAAGTACTTCACCGGCTCTATTGCCAATTTGTTTGTTATGTGCCGTTTTATTCCATTTTATACATTTAACAATTGCTGAAACGTAAAGTCGGGTTTAAACATTTCAATTTCGTTTTGAGTTGATTCTTCTTGTGCTTCTTTGCCATAGATAAACATTTGCTGTTCATAATTTTCAATAGCCTCTTCAATGCTGTTAAATTTCCCATTGGTCAGATTATCCGACAATATCAAGGCATCCATCAACCCGCTGTTTACGCCTTGTCCTGCAAAAGGAGGCATCAAATGAGCAGCATCTCCAATCATCGTTATGGGTAATGGACGCTTACTTTTCCAAGACTTACCTAAGGGAAATATTCGTGTCGCTAACCCTACAAAAGATGATGTCACACGAATCAGTTCTTTGTAGCGTTCATCCCAATCGGAAAATTTTTTCAGGAGAAAATCAACGACACTATTTCTGTCTTGAAAATCTACCCGCGTTTTGCTTTTCCATTCATCAGGTGTTTTAAAACTTATTCCAAAATGCAATGCACCATTATTATTAGGATTCGCAAATAATAAATTACCTTGATGAGCAGCCATTAGCCGGTTTCCATTGCAAAGCTGAAAAAATCCAGGACAGTTCACCTCCGGTTGATGAATATCGGCTTGTATATTGAAAGTACCTGTTTCTTCAACTTCCGTGTCGGTAACAAATTTTCTTACTTTAGACATTCCACCATTGGCAATAATAACCAGATCTGCTGTTTCACTCGATTTATCCTCAAAAGTTAGTATCCACTTCTCCTTATCAGGTTCAAGGGTAACAAGTTTTCTATCCCAAATGACGGTATCATTTTGTAAACTATTTAATAGGATAGTCCTTAAGTCATTTCTGTTTATTTCAGGATTGTCAAAACGATTTTCGGGTCTTACATTTTTTGTGGTTAAAATATTGCCCTTTTCATCAACAATATTTACACCCATTGGTAAAGCTAAGTCATAATAAGTTTGTAACAATCCCGCTCTTTTCATTGCTTCCTGTCCCGAATCCCTGTGCAGATCAAGTGTCCCACCAAAAATCCTTGCATCTTGGTCTTTGTCTCTCTCGTAAACTGTAATGTCCACGCCGTTTTGCTGTAACAATCTCGCCATTGTTAATCCAACAGGCCCGGCACCAATTATTGCAACGTTCTTATCACTAAGTAAATTCATTTGTTTGTCTGTATCTATTCGCATTGTCATTCAAAAATGGCACATAACGTGCCGCGTATTGGCGATGGGCGGGATTTTTAGCACTGAACTTTAATCGAAGAACAGAAGTTGAATTTTGCACTTCCGTTGATACGAAGCCGTTCAGCCCGCCTATTGCCAATACGATGTTGTACGACGTAGTTATGTTTTGGGTTTTAGTCCAGCTAAATATTTTCGTATGTCATTTTCTAATTTATCCGGGTATTTGTACTCTAATTTTTTTGACAATTCAGTTCCTATTTCTGAAACTAAATCAGTCATTGAAAATAGAGCAGTCCAATTTTCCTTTATATCGCTCCCTGAAAATGTTTGTTCTGTTTTAGCCCACATTTCCTGGTTAAGATACTTTTTGAAAAGCCGTCCATATTTATTGGTCGTTATGTTCCAATTGTGTTCACTTGCAATGTGCCATTCAATTAAAGGAATTAAATATTCTGTGCGAATAACGGTTTCCGACATAAATTTCGCATAGAATATTTCATCTCTCACAAGACACTTTGCCACGTAAGTTGTGTCCCACCAAAAATCGTTTATTAGATTTTGAAACTCTTTTTCAGACGGTTTTTTGATAATGGAAATTTGATAAGTTGGTTTCAGCATTTGCTTTGTAATACCATCTTTATCAATTAAAATTTTATAACCAATATCCCAATCTTCTGGTAATTCTTTCTCTTGCGTTTCCTTTATAAATTTTGATTTGCTGTAAAGTTTAAAATCTACTTTCACACCGTCTTCATAAAGTAGCATTTTCATTGCGTGTTTATGGTTAAAACAACTTTCGTCTTCTTCAATCATAGCAATTGGATTTCCGAATTTAAGCGTCCAGCTTTTGTCTGAAATGTAATTTGTATTATCCTCAAAAACAAATTCAATGTCTAAATCACTAAATTCGTCAACAAGTGCTAAAGGATTTACAAGTGAACTTGTCAGAAGAAGAACTCTTACATCTTCGTTTTTCTCCGACCATTCTATAATTGTTCTTAACTTTTCTTCTCTGACTTTCATTTTGTTTGGTTCGGTTTTACTATGTCGTACAACGGTTAGTATATGAAAAGTAGGCGATTTCGAAGTGCCAAATTTTCGGTTAAGCACAAAGTATAATACGAGCCAAAAGCCTTGAATTTACTACTGTTTCGCCTATTTTTTATATACATTGTTAGCGGGTCGTTGTTTTTGTTTATCAGTCATTTATGTGTTTTTCTATTCCATCAATAATTGATTTCCAATCATCAACGTGTAATTCGTGTCCTGTACCTTCAAGGGTGATTAGATTTGAACCTTTTATTTTTTCTAGTAAAAAACCTGCATTCTTATAATGCCAAATTTTGTCGTCTGTTCCGTGGATAATTAAGGTGGGTTGTTTGATTTCGTTTAATCTGTTCCAATATTCTTCACCACCTTGCAATGCAGCGTGATTGAACATACTTATATAATTGTTGGCTCTATTGAACTCAGCTCTTATCAGTTTTTCACTTCTTTGTTTGTCAAATTGTTTCTTGCCACTCATTAATTCTGCACCCTGAATTAAATAGTTTACCACACTGTCTTCATTTGTCCAATTGACTGTACCTGCTTTACTATGGAAATCTAAAATACTCGTGTCCATTTCAGGTATAGTTGGGTCTGAGTCTCCCCAAGGGCCTGATGACATAAGAGTTAAGGAGTTAACTCTGTCGGCAAACTTTATTGATGCTATTTGAGAAATTAGTCCGCCCAAAGAAATCCCCACAAAATGTGCTTTGTCAATCTTGTAGCCATCCAATATTGAAATAGCGTCATTAGTTAAGTCAACAATATCGTATGGAGTAGAACCTGGTTCATAATTAGTGGATTTTCCTACATCTCTGTTGTCGTAACGAATAACAAAAAATCCTTTTTCAGATAATTGTTGGCAAAATTCAGTGTCCCAATACAGCATTGATACGGTTGCACCTGCTACCAAAAGGATTGCTGGATTTTTCTTATTTCCAAAACTTTCCGTACAGAGTTCAATGCCGTTTGTTTTAATTATTTTCTCTTTCATTTCTGTTTTCCTTTGTTTGCAACTGATTATTATCAGTCCTAAAATTAATATCCAAAGTAGTTTTTTTTTCATTTATCAATGTTTAACTGTGCTGAATTCAACTTGCAAATGCAACAGAATTCTGATTAATAATTTGTTTAAATTTTTCGTTTGGCGTGAGGTATCCAAGTCTTTTACGAGGTCGATTATTGAGTTTATTTTCAATCCACTTAATCTGTTTGTTGGTTACTTCACTAAAGTCCTTACCCTTTGGGATATACTGCCTGATAAGCCCGTTGGTGTTTTCATTGGCACCACGTTCCCATGAGTGGTATGGTTTGCAAAAATAGAATTTTATTTCCAATTTTTGCGCAATTTCCTCGTGCTTTGCAAACTCCTTTCCATTGTCAGCCGTAATTGTGTGTATTAAGTTTTTCACTTTCCGCAGTGCCCATACTGCAATCTTAGCTACCGGGATGGCTTCTTTTCCCGACAACTTGCGTATCCAGACCCTGCTTGTTGCTCTGTCGTTAATGGTAAGAATGGCACCTTTGTGGTTCTTACCAATAATTGTATCTATCTCTAAATCACCAAATCTCTCCTTCAGTTCCACTATCTCGGGACGCTCATCAATATCCACCCTGCCTGGGATAAATCCTCGCCCTGCATTTTTAGAACCACGTTTGGCATACCTGCGACCTTGTCTGCGAAGATATTTGTGCAGTTTGCCACCCCGCCGCTTATCCTCCCAAATCCAGCGATATATCGTTTCGTGAGATACCATCGCAATTCCCTCCAAGCGGCTCCTGCCGACAATCTGCTCCGGGCTGAATCCTTTCTTCAACAGCTTTATTATCCGTTTTCTCATTGCCGGTGTAAGCACTTCCTTGCGATGTTTTTGCTGCTTGCGCCTGTCTGCTTTTCGCTGGGCAAGCTCCATGCTATAGCTACCACTTCGGGCGTCGCAATTGCGCTTTATCTCCCTGTAAACAGTGCTTTTATCTACTCCGATAGCTTCCGCTATTGCTTTTTTGC